>Ga0214477_100901_pt1 | contig 17804 bp, 11 predicted proteins | sample M1_20Mar14CPVII9_FD_165058 | JGI IMG/M metagenome (GOLD analysis project Ga0214477, IMG submission 165058) | Marine eukaryotic communities from Monterey Bay, California, United States - M1_20Mar14CPVII9sort6BwellC16 | ecosystem: Environmental > Aquatic > Marine > Unclassified | place: USA...
TCTTCTTCCTCCTCATAATGAACAGAATTGTCGTCGTCGTCATCAAATGACTGCCCATGATCAATATCAGATTGCTTATTGTCTTCTTGTTTGGCATTATCATCATCTTCAATTTTCTCTACATTATTATTGTCCTGAGGTATTCGTATTGGATACAATTTCTTACCCAGACTACCCACATCCTCTTCATCATCATTATCATTCTCTATTGTATAATCTATTTCCATTTGATCATTTTTAACAACATCACTGCAGCTCCTTTGTGACTGTGAATCAGAGACATATGATGTGTCGTGTTCTTCTTTATTGCAATCATTATTCTCCTCTTGCTCCGGCATATCAGATTCACCGCCATCAGTATCAATATCATTGTCACTATCACATGATGAATGTATACTACTATCATTCTTCTCCACTGTATAGTCTGTAGAACATATCATGTCGTCCATAATGTCAATAACATTAGAGGAGCCCTCCTCATCATGACTTCTATCTTCATTATTATAACTTTCAATTGAAGTATCATCGTTGACTGATGCCTCATAGCTATAGCGACTATCACCAGCACTGCTACTGCTACTATCGGACGGCATTATCAAGTAATAATGGAGGCATTTGAGGCATAATATATTATGTTGTCAAAGGGGGAGAAAATGAAAAAAAATGACTTTTATCATTCTTAGTGCGAAGTTGATGCGTTAGATTGTGATTGAGGGGGATAGTCTCTTTTTCTCTAAACAAATGGAATTAGAAGCATTATATGATTGAGTCTACTTATTTTCATCTCTTGAGTGCATATCTTCAATCACGCCTTTCTCATTTGCGGTATATGCATGTTTCGACATTATGTACAGAGTATATTGCATTAGAGTTGCAAACGACGAAGATTGTCGTGTGATATTGCCTCATCCTTCTTTATCACTTCTTTTGCATCCATCGGCTCTGCTTTCTTATCTGCCTTGAGATTCTCAATTTCAATAGACTGTTGTTCTAACTTCTTCTCTAGTTCTTGTAGCTTTTGTACAGAGACTGCATCTTTGCCCTCTTCAGTTTGTTCAATTTGCTGTTGTAATGATGCTTCTTTCTCCGATTCTTCCTTTTTCTCGGTGGTTGATACTACACCATCGCCACCTCTAGCAACTTTTGTTTCTTCCGGTGTAACTTGTTCTTTGGTAGTATCTTCTATCACCTTAGCGCCTGACTTGCTTTCTTCGGCATTACTCTCATTGCTCACAGGAAGGTCTTGAGGAACTTTGTCTTTGTCTGTATCTTCTTTCAACTCGATAGTTGCAGCTTTGCTATCCACATTAGTATTAGTATTCATATCACTAACTTCCCCATTTGAGCTTTGTAGCTTTGTTGCATCTGATACCACACCAGATACATCAGACTCGTCAACTTTTGCTTCTTTCTCTGAAGTATCTATCATTACTTCACTTTTATCCGGAATAAGAGCTCCACTTTGATCAGCAGTATCTACTTGAGCTTTATCTACATTTTGCACATCTTTGATATCCTGTGTTTCAGTTTCAGTCAATACTGTATCTGAAGGTGGAGGAAGATTGATACTTGGATTTCTGAGAGTTGATACATCAGATCCTTTCACTACACTGTCATTAATGCCTACTCTTTGTATTTCACTTTCCACTTCTGAATTCACAATATTATCAACATTATTAATATCTACTACAACTGATTCTTTGCCAGCTTCAAACGACACACCACCTGTAACCAGCGTTGCAGGCACTTCATGTATATGTTTCGTTGTACTAGTAGTATCACCCTCATCACCAAAGACTGAGTGTCTTGCCAATATATAAATAAGGAAGAATAATGGAAAGAGAATGAAGAAACATCCCACTGCATAATAAAATCCTGTTGGTATGTTCAATGTTACACCCTTGCCCTTCTTTCTTTTACCGCGTTTATGCCAATCACTACCAAATCTTTCACTAAAGCTTTGTATAGTTGATGATAGTGAATTGGATGGTACATTACGCTGTTGTAGTTGTGGACTATTCGCTACTAATGGACGGACTTCTCTTTCATGATCAGAGGCTGATCCACCGAATGCAGCGGCTTGCGCATTTCTTAGGTTTGATAGCAAGGAAGGTAATGCAGACTTCTTCTTCCTCGTATCTGGAGATAACTTTGGACTTGTTAAGTTGGACATTTGTGTTTGTGTGTATATTTTTTGTGCTTTTTTATTGTTGTATAATCCCTGGCTGATTGTAACAACTATAAAGATACAATATCTTATGGTATAGTTGTTTGTAATAAGAACCAGCACTACCGACAAATACCGAATCTATGATATTGTGATTCCTTCAATGTTAATCTATTTATTGTACAGCAACGCTTCTTTACCAAGGCACACCTCTATTATACATTTATTATCAAACAACTTCACCTGGGCATTCATTGTTGCAATAAAATCGGTATCCTTTGGAAAATTTTGCTTTAACAACAAACAACAGAAGATGTCAAGGGCAGCTAAGATTGCCGCAGTGGCAAGAGATATATTCGGTACACTGCCCAATAGAAATGTTCGTACTGGTATGCAATTTCTAAAGAAGCCGCTGACGGGAGCATACGAGGCTAGATATTATATGGAATCAATAGAACCCTATGCAAGAAAGGTGAGTTGATGTTGTGTTTACCTTCCATGGGTATATACTATTGCAACAACTATTCATTCCATTCGATATACCACTGAAGCATATTGTTTAATGGATAAATCCCGTTGTTGCCGTATTTGTTGTTGTTTTCTTTACTCTGCAACTTTAAAAAAAAAATTTGCTCACATCATATGCATAATTTACATCTACATGCTCAATTGAAAGGCACAAAGAAGTTGTTCGTTAGTACCAATATATACATCTGAATTACAGGAGAGAAGACATTTGAAATTGAGAACATTAAGAGGGAGAGGGAAGGGACCACCCAAAAAGGGCTCGGGTAAAAGAAATTAATTACAATACAAAAACAGCTCATTGGGATTTAGTTGGTAGTCAACTAAATAAAAGTATAGTAACTCAGTTGAGAGAATTAAATATTGGTAAATATTGTTCCAAAGAGACGTTTGGGTTAATAAATACCTCTCGGCGTTGCAGAGAAAGTGGTCCAATATGAAAGTTAGGTATTAGCTGGCCTTGACTTATTATGGAATCGACTCTACCCTGTGTAACATAAAGCGATCCTCTTGAAACACATCTACTACCTATAACTATATACTCGCCCTTCTTTTGTTTTAGAAACTAGCAGAGTATTATGTTCTGACAATAAAGTCGAGTTGGGGTAAAGAAGAATAGATCGAAGAAAACACTTCACAACTCTAACTCTTTTTATAGTTACTTAGTTATATTACCAAACTAAACAACTTGTGTTTATTTCCTACGTCCAGTAGAACAAGTGTGTTGTCCACGGACACGGACACCCCACCAGTGACGAAGACCACGATGGGCACGAATCTTCTTCATCCTTTCAATATCATCACGAAGCTTGGCATCGAAGTTCTGTGCAAATACTTGTGAATACTTTCCAGTCTTGAAATCCTTCTGTCTATTAAGGAACCAAAGTGGAACCTTGAATTGACGTGGGTTCTGAATAATAGCAACGAGCTTTTCAATTTCATCGGCTGTTAGTTCTCCAGCACGTTTATTGACATCAATTTCAGCCTTCTTGCAGATAAGATCGGCAAAACGACGTCCGAGACCCTTAATCTTTGTTAGGCCGAAGACGACATTTCTCTTTCCCTCAACGTTAGTATTCAGAATACGCAAAATGTGCTGGAATTCAGCTCCTTGGTGCATAGACATAGACCTGAGAAGTTGGAAGTAAAGTTGATTGAGAAAATAAGAGATGGGTGAGAACATATGTTGTTTGAGTAGAAAATAGACGGGTAGAATACAACACCGACAGAAAATGAAAATTCTCCATTGTCCAATTGCATATCAAATATACCAGCCAACACAGTACTATCCAGCGAAAAGGGAGCCTATCATCAGAGAATAGAAGATATCAACATAGTGTGTTTAGAACACATGTTATATCTCTACTCATTTTCCCCCAAGCATCCATCGACGGCGCATAAACTACCGCGATATGATCTCGATACTGTTTGCAATATTACTAAATATGATAAGAGTATTTCGACGACGGCTAGCGTGCTTTGGTGATGTCCAATACCATATTATTATTGATTGGCTCTTATCAAGATACCATTTATATCACCGCCGCCGCCATCTTTCTCCAGCCAACAGCACCGCGATCGACCGCTCACATATCTATACTATTTCTCTGGCTAATTAGAATACTTACATGATTGATATATAGTTATTGTTTTGACCAAGTCTGCGCTACGATATTAATCTTCCTATCAATAAATTGCCTTAGGTAAATTATTGGCTCAAATGAATACATGTGGAATATTTATTGATTCTATCTTTAGTCCGGATACATATCTTTAAGTAACCGATACTTCTCCCCCGAGGGCTCGCCCACGCAGAGGCTAAAAAATGCAACAGAAATTTAGACACGATGGCAATCAGCACTACTACTACCAGCCTAATAAAGCATAATAACAGTGCATGAATAGCAGTAGTCGTAGTGGCAAACCCAACGGTGGTGCTCCTCGCGGTAGTGGTAGCACCACTAGTCGTAAATCACCAACAAAAAAATTTGGTAAGAATCTCAATAAATTAACATCTCAAAAATTATCAGCACCTCCGGTACCTGTGCCTAATTCAATTCGAGGTACTACATCGTTTAGTGGATCGGCTAGTTCTCGTAATGGATTGTTATTATTAAGTACTAAGTCAAAATCAACAACAGCTGCTACTAGTAGTACAGCAGCGGCTACTAACAACACGGCATACACTCCCGAGGGTGCCCGAGCAGCTGGTATATTAGCACCATTAGGACGACCAAGTACAGCACATGATAAACTATTACAATCGGCAGGATCACGTACTGATGCAATTGGATTAGATGGTACTATTGATAAAAGTAAATCAACTGCCACGCCTGCTTGGGGTATAACTGAGAAGAAGAAATCATCATCAGAATTACCACAACCTAACAATAATAAAGCACCAATGTTATTACAGGCTGGTAGACCATCTGTACCAATTAATAGTAGTAAAGAAGTACCATGGAGTATCAATGAACGATTAATATCTGAACCACCATCTATAGATCGGAGGAATAATAATCCAACTACTATGATTAATATGGAACGTCCTTCAGGAGATAATAGTAGATCGTCTTCATATCGTGGTAATTATTCTGGAGATTATAATAATTATAATAATCGAAGTACGGGAGATTATAATAATTATAATAGTAGAAATGGGGATTATAGAACGGGTGGTGATTATAGAAATCGGGATTCTCCGGGAGATTACAGAAGTCGAGATTCGGGAGATTATAGATCCGGGGGAGGAGATTATAGATCATCATCGTCTCGTTTTGAGAATACTAGGGATTATAATTCACGTCCTTCTAGATATAACACCGGTGATTCATATCAAATGGCATCATCTCGATATTCTGAAAGTAGTAGTAATAGTAGGGATTATAATAATAGGAATGGAGGGGATACAACATATCAATCTGCATCGAGATTTGGTAGTAGTAGTAGTAGATCTACTTCTTCAACCGGTTATAATAATAATAATAATGATTCATCATTAGGAGGGGATTATCGATCATCTAAACGTCATAATGATAGGGATAATATACAACAACAGCAGCAGCAGCAAGAGCAACAACAACACCATGAACCGCCTGTTGTCAAGGATAGATTTGCTAATTTTTCATCATCGAATGTTGTTAAGGATATTGCACAAAATGTGGAAAAGGTTAATATCAATGAAGTAAATCCAAGTGAAAACAAAATTAATACGGAAGATAATCCAAATTGGAATAGTAATCCTCGATCGCCTGGTTTTTGGAACCGGTATCACGGCTCAGATACTGCAGGACCTGGTACTACTACTCAAAGTGGTGATAATGAAACTACTACTCAACCAACTACCGCTGGTAATAAACCCACATTAACATCAACACCACAATCATCGGGAGAATCTCCTCCTGCTAATGATGTTGATCAAGTACAATACATGTCCAAATTAGCCAAAGAACGGCAGGAAAAACGTCGTTTGGAAGAGGAGGAACGTATGGCTGCACAGAAGGAACGAGCAGCCGCACGTCTGCGTGAGTTGGAAGGGAAACGGATGGAAGAGAAGAAGAAGGAACAGCAGGAACAGAGTGAGACACGGAAGGAATTGTCCAAGCCGAGTATGCCACTTGAACCACTTGGAAAGTCTAAAAAAGATACAACGTCATCTACTGAGCCACCATTTACTGAGCCGCCATCTTCTGCTACTTCTACTGCTGCTCCCAAACTTCTTACTTCACCACCCAAAAGAGCTAGTCCTCCTACAAATACAGAGAAGAAGAAAGTTGAACGAACATTGTATGATCCAGAACGTCCTGCTTGGGGCAAGGGAGGTTCTTCCAAAACTGACGAACAGCAGGAAGTGTCCAATACAAACAAGTCACCAGTACATGGACCTTCACCAACACCTGTTGCTGGCTTCTCGGCAACAACAGATAACAAAAAGAGTGCTACACCTATTCCTATACAGATGGTTCGATTAAGTGATTTGAGGTCAGATGAACAAGTTAGTTCCCCTCGTGGTGGTGCTGAAACTACCGTTGATAATAGCCAGAGTAGTGGTGGTGGTGGTCCTCGATTGTTATTCGATCCGACAAGTGGTGGAATGGTCTCTGCATCGGTTAAGAATTCAAAGCAAAAACGATCATCAAAAGATACTTCGAAGATTATTAGTAGAGGGATGATGGGCAGCGCCATTGATGGCTCAGATAATACTAAACCAGTGCGTGGGAAGCAGGGAAAAGGCAATCGAAAAGATGATGCTACTGCACCACCACAGCGAAATAAGAAACGCCAACCTTCCAAGAAGCGAAATCCTCGTACCCGTGGTGTACTGTACAAATTAGATAAGGGTGGGAACTACATGAATGCTGATGGATGTGAACCGGACAATGGGTATGGTTCTCATCGAGTTCCTGGTGGCAAAGTGAAGAATCCTACCGCATATGCCAAATTGATGAAGAAGGAAGAAGTACAAACAACCACGGCGGAGATGGCTCAACCAAATGATACGACTGTCCCAACCGCAACTACAACAACTGCCACCGAGGGATTCTCAACAGCAACTGAGGGATTTTCTTATCGAAATGATCCTGGATTTATACAACATCAATTTGAGGCTCAGCAGCAGAAGATTCTCGAGGATGCCTGGGCATCACTGGTCGAGAATAAAGATGACGAGGGAGGTGGGGAACAACAATCTGCGTCTCCGGGAAAGCAAGTAGTACCAACAGCTAAATCTGGAGATGATGAGTATGCAGCTGCCTTGGCAATTAGCCCATCAAGGATTGGTCTCAATTTTGACACTAATAACAATATGGATTCTATCATGCTACCACCGGCAATTGCAGCAAATGCAAAACCAAGTCAAGAAGTTGATTTGGCCCAGTTTGCATTCGAGACTACCAGCACAACAACTCAACAGCCTGCTGCAAACCCATTCGCCTCACTTGGAACTGGCCTATGGGGTGGAGGAAGTTCTGCTGGCGGTGCTACAACGAGCACTTCATATGGAGATCTGGGTGCATTGACTGGCTGGGCACCAACTCCTTTCTCGGCCGACTCGACAACTGAAACGGCAGGACAATCATCAAAACTTGGGCTCTGGGGTTCTCCGAGTGCATTAGATGATGTTGGACTGGGGGCATTAGGAGGAGATAAAAAATCAGAAGAAACAACAAATGGGACGGATTGAATCGAACTATGAAATGTCCCGAAAGTAAACAAACCTTTAGAGGGTTTATATTGTTTTAGGTTACTCAATAACTTTGTCAGATAATGTTCAAGGTTGGGCAAATGCTACAATCACTCCACTGAACAGGCATTGTTGAAACCTACATGGAATGACTACTACGATTGACAGAAACACAAGGTATATCTTGACAGCTATATATAAATGGATATAAGTCGACGTGCTACTCATCTTGGCGATTGTGCAGATATTTATAAGTCTGCTGCTGAGGTTTTATTCCGTGATATTCTTATTCTTGCATGCTGATTCTAAATTCAGCAAATAATAGTATGATTGAATAAGATAAAACATCCACTAATCAATTACTTCATGTGTATGTAAATAGTATTAATGTTTATATGTGCAGTATCGTATCACCAATCATCTAGATTTGACTCTACTTGCAACAAGACCAATGATAGACACAGCCAACAATGTCATGGATATCTTACCCAATATTGAGTCTTTATATCTCGGTATTATTTGATGAACTTCAAGTTCATTATAACCAGTATTCGTATCCATCACTCTTCTAAATTCTACACCCTTGGCAGTACCTAAGACTAATTCGCACGTTGTGAAGATTGTACCATCAATCAAATGTCCGCCGATGGCATTTCCATTGGAGTCTGCTAATGATATATGGACGTGACATCCATCATTTCGACTAAAGGTACCAGTTAAGCCAATTATTTCAAATCTTTGATTGTAATATTTAATTTCATTGTCATCATTATCTTCTTTCCCGTCCATTCTAGAAGCATTTGCAAGCTGAAAAGATGACAATACAATGTTAGAATGCTAAGTTTAGAAAGAAAGGTGATACAAGCATTAAAGTATATACTTACTCTTATGGTAGCATTCTGTAACGACCCCACTGCTGTAATGATAAAACAAGATCCGCATTCTTCTTCAGGTATTCTTGACAGTATAATTGACGCAGCTTGTTTCAATGATGGCATGAGTCTATCCCCCGGTCGTAGACGGAGACAGTGCGCTGTTATTGCGCCCGATGGAGGTACTATTAGAGTTGGTTCTGCCATCTGATAAAGATATTGAATAAGTATAAGTACATAACTACAGTCTCTCCCCCCTCTAAAAAAAATGACAATCATGAGGGGTATCCTACCCAGGGTATCCTTTCAATCACACCTCTCAATAATCTGGGGTAGAGAACGTGCTACAATTCCGTGAGTACGTCTAATTATTAGGGGGTACCAAACTCTTCAAATCACTACCCCAGATCTTCTACGTGTTGCAACGTCAGCACCGCATATCTTCATCATACTTTTTCCTGAACCAACTTATAAACGAAGCTTCTATACCATTACATTGCAAAGCATTAAACTACTATAACTACTACATTATCATACTACTAAATAAAAATGGCTGCTCAAGATATTAAACCAGACCCAAAGATTATCGATCTCCTCAAAAAGGAATCAGAATCAAAAATTGCTCATGTATCATTGGAATATTTCCCACCCCGAACTGAACAGGGTGTAAAGAATTTACATGCACGTATGGATCGTATGCTTGCCAATACCAAATGCTTATATACCGATATGACATGGGGAGCCGGTGGATCAACTGCCGACTTATCATTAGACCTTGCATTACATGCACATAATCATGGACATGTATCGAATATGCATTTAACCTGTACTAATATGGAGAAAGATGGTGATCCAATTGCTGCTGTACATGATGCACTTCAGAAGGCATATGATGGTGGTATTCGTAACATTGTTGCATTGCGAGGCGATCCACCAGAGGGTGAGAAGGAGTGGACTGCCGCCGATGGTGGATTTTCATGTGCATTAGATTTAGTCAAATATATTCGTGATAAGTTTGGTGATGATTTTGGTATTAGTGTTGCTGGATATCCCGAGGGACATCCTAATCGTATCTCTGAGCTAAGTGCTGAGGAAGTTGAGAGTATGAGTGAAAGTGAGAAAGGACGGTGTTGTACACATGATGGTATTACATATGTTTGTAAGGATGAGGATTACAAGAAAGAAATGGATTATTTAAAGGAGAAGGTTGATGCCGGCTCTGACTTTATCATTACACAAATGTTCTTTGATGCCGAGGTATTCAAGACATTTGTCAAAGATTGTCGTAAATGGGGAATTAACTGTCCTGTAGTGCCTGGTTTAATGTGTATCAATGCCTACCCTGGTTTCAAAAAGATGACAAAGTTTTGCAAAACACGTGTACCAAAGCCACTAGAGGAGAAGATGGATTCAATGAAGGATGATCCAGATGCTGTTAAGAAGTTTGGAGTTGAGTTTGGTGCTGAGGTTTGCAGAAGTTTATTAGACTCTGGCGTAGATATTTTGCATTTTTATACATTGAATCTTGAGAAGGTTGTGTATGGTATCACTGATGAGCTTGGCATTACATCTAATCTTATTGAGAAGAGTAATGAGACTGATGCTAAAGATATGGTTGCTGTTGGAAGTCGTTGGGCACGAACAGGAGACACTGTTAGTTTCACACGAGGAGATAGTCTGCGCAAGAGTATTGTGAAATCAATCACAGACGGTGGTGCAGCTATTGTTGAACTCGATGGTGAGGATATTGAACTTGCCAAGGGTACTTATGAAAAGGTAATGTAAGAATCGTTGGTAGTGGTGAGGCTAGCATCAACAGGAGTGAGGCTAGGATACAAGTTGTGGTCATATAGCTTGTATATACATTAAATACTAGCCTTATCATCTTATGTACAAGTCTTATCAACTTTGATTGCCAGTAGAATTGCTGGACCTGCCGGTCTCCCATCTAGCTTTTGAAATAGGGGTTGATGTATGCTACTATCTATCCAAGCGAAGCGCAATTGATGTAGAGGTGAATAATCTATACCTGTGCTCTTCTCTGATTGATTAGTTGATATACGAATCAACTGATGGAGTTGCCAAGGTACGGGCTCGGCAAAGTAGAACATTGCCCCTACTTTTGATTTATCGATTAGTTCAATAATGAAATCTGCCCACTTGTTTCTTGTTTCGGTAAGCAAGTAGGAAGTTAAGAAGATGTCGGAATCTCTTATATATTGTTCAACAGTATCGCTTTTGATTGATTGTGTGACATCGCAGCTTTTGCAAGTGATCTTACAAACATAGTCAGGTACTAATATAGGTGTCAGATCATCTAAGACTGCTTCTTGCCAATCTTCTATTGCATAATCTAACATTACAATCTCTTCTAAAGCATCCTTTCGATTCCTGTACGACCGCAAGAAGGCGACAAGCCCTGCAGCATCATTTCCTGGTCCGCAACCTAGGCTACATACTCTTTGAATGTTGTCTAGTTTCTCATAACACATGTTCATGATCTCTATTTGATCAATACATTCTTGTTGCTGTTGAGTATCAAGTCGACTGTATATTGTCGGCGCCAGCTCGAGTGATTCAGGGGTAATATTTGCAAATGATTCAATTATTAATGTTGCTCTACCATGAAACTTTTGACGAGTATAACCTCTTAATGCAGTTATATCTTTGAGCATTGATTTAGATTGGGTGCCTTTTGTCATGTTACTTAGTAGAGTCCTGGCCTTCATAGTTTGTTCAATCTTATCTTTCTTTACTGTCTGACGATCTTCGTCGTCTATTGAAGATAGAAGTTTCCGTAGTATTAATATAACATCATCTATTGCAGCAGCTTTATGTTTGGTATCATTTATCGGTGGATTCAATGAGCATTGAGATAGCTGATGAGATAGCTGAACATCATTAGTATCATTCTTTGACTCAAGCAATGTCCTCAATTCTTCTCGTGCAGATTTCTCAATAACAGGATCTTTTCTACTGATTGCATGTTTAATCTTCGTTTCTAATGACTTGACCCTACGCTCATGTTTGAGTTCAGCTTTTAACCGTCTCTTTGTTTCTCGTTCTTCTTCTGTGAGTTTTGAGTTCGATATCATGTTGTTGCAATGTGATGTATGTATTACTTATACTCATGTAGTTTCATCTACCGACTCATTTAACTAAAACTTTTGATAGATATAAATTTAATACATAGGTATGGTATCATTTACCATGAGAGGCCAATCTAAGGCACTGCTAGCCCGATCAATACCAAATCAACACCACCAATTGAAGGCACGTAAAACTATGATAACAATAGAATAGCAGGCTAAGAGATTGATATAAGAATTGCCCAACTTCTTTGAATCATCGCCCAAATGCCCGCCCCGAGTGTCATCATCGACCACCACCAATCTAAACCATATTCAATTTTAGCCCATTAAAACTGAAGTGATATGTATATAATGTAGCAATCGATACAGCTGCGCATAATCCTCACTCCATAGTGATGAGGACAGTAGGGTAGATGATATATCTTGTAAACTGGTTGATGTCGGTATCCTTGATAGTGATGATGATCGCGTGATGATGAAGAGTGGCTTTATTGATGGCGGTTTGACAGCTATGCAACAGTGATTGCTTCGTATATCGTCTATTTATATAACATTATATGCTAGTATGAATTGGCAAAAGGTGGTTGCAATACTATCATTGAATAATTTTTCATGCATGAAACATCATCACCGATTAGGCAGTATATTTATGCTTATTACAATTCATACAGTTCTTCCAGGTATTGTATCTGCATTTACTTCAACTTCAAATCATAATAGATATCAAGCTACAACTATACAGCCACTACAGACGTCACTCCACTACTCGGCAATCAATATTGAAGAGGAAGCATCAAGAGATATTCAATCATTTGAAGAATGGGCATTATATAATGGTATACAACGAGCAGATGGGTTTCAATTAGTTTTTGAAGATATTGATGGTTTCCTGGATGTATCGGCCTACACCACACAAGACATGCCAGCGGGCTCAGATGTGCTTTATATACCAAATGAAATGATATTAAGTTCTACAAAAGCAATGGAAGAGTTTGGAAGAATACCAGAAGCGGAACAACTGCTAAGAGATGCCGGGTATGAAAGTGAGATACGGCATTACTATCTTATGCTCAAGATACTATCAGAATTGGATAAAGGAGAGAATAGTCCTTACTATTTGTATTTTAACTCTTTGCCTCGGTACTTTGCGAATGGAGCAAGTATGACACTCTTCTGCTATACATGTATACCGCCGTTGGTGGCATCTCTCTGTAAAGAAGAGAGAGCACGGCTTAACAATCTTCAGATCAAACGACCAGTACAATTCATAAGTAATGAAGTTAAAGGCGATGCAGAACTGTGGAAGTGGGTATTCCAAATAGTATATACAAGAGCATTCAATGCAAATGATGGGTCTCTCAACATTATTCCAATGGGAGATTACTTTAATCATGGCACTGAAAACGAAATCTGGTCGACATATGATGAAGCAGGTAACTGTTATGTACAAACAACAACAAAAGATGTACCGGCAAACTCACCTCTGAGGATGTCATATGGCGACGCTACGAATCCTTCCTTTCTTCTAGCACGTTATGGGTTCTTAGATGAAACATCTCCAGCTACGTTTTGTAAGATCTTACCATCACATATCACTCAAGAAATGAAGGATCTGGGCTATGCACACAATCGAATGCTATTTTATAAAGATACAGGCGAAGTATCAGAAGAGGTGTATGATATATTATTATACATGGCCTTGGGCGAGATGGATACTTCAGTACAGCAAAAATTCTACCAAGCACACATGCAAGCTGATTATGCAACAAAGCAAGCAATACATGAAATGTATACGCCACAAACGATGCAAAAGCTATCAGAACATATTGAAACCTTTCTCGGTGAGCTAGAAGCTTTGGAAAAGAAGGGTGAGTACGGTGGAAAGGTGGCAGCTGAAGACCACCCGCGGCTTCCTTTGGTCTTGAGACACAATGAGTTTGTAAGACAAACATTCTTAACTGTGAGGTCAGTGCAAGGGCTTGATCAAAACAGTTATGTTTAATTAGAGCCATAAATCATGGATACCTTAGATAGAATTGCCATCCATCAAATGAGTAGAAAGTAAAGTAGGAATAGGAATGTATAATATGGATCCTCTTCTGTGGTAGTAAAGACATACAGCAGATTTAGTTAGCTTCTCTCTCAAACCACTCAAACAAGTACTCTCACATGGTCTGTCTGTCGTTTGACCTCTAATTAGCAATGACGAGTTTTGAGTTTTGGGTAACAGTGTTGACTAGTCTTTATTAACTCCTAATTGATCCTAAATCCTTTAATATGCCGCCAAAGAATAAGAAGAAGGATGCCGATAGCGGCGCCGATGACAAGTTTATGCGAGCAGCTCGTTTTGGACGTGTTAAGAATGATTTAAGAATGGGTTTTGTTGGACTTCCAAATGTAGGGAAATCTACGCTTACAAATCTGCTAGCGGGTGCATCGCATGCTGAAGCTGCCAACTATGTAAGTGTGCTGTATTATGTATGAAGTCTATAATCGATCAGTGTAAAGTTTGGTATGAATTGTATACACGATACACACTCTCACTTCTTTGCAATACAAATTATGTGCATATCATATGCACTTTTCTAAACAACAACATAACAATGAATACTGAATACAGCCATTCTGTACCATTGACCCTAACATGGTACAGGCGATTGTTCCAGATCAAAAGATTAAGTACTTGGCAAATACGTATAAACCACCTAGTGTAGTACCAGCGGTATTAAAGATTGTGGATATTGCAGGTCTAATTAGAGGAGCTTCGGAAGGTGCTGGATTAGGGAATGCATTCCTCTCACATATTGCTGCTGTAGATGGCATCTTTCATTTAGTTCGTGCATTTGAGAGTGATGATATTGTCCATGTTGATGACTCTGTTGATGCTATTCGTGATCTTGAGACTATTCAATCAGAATTATGTTTGAAAGATAAACAGACTATGTCAACTGTTATTGAAAAGGAGAAGGATAGGATTCGTAAGGAAAAGGGCATGGCAAGAAAGGAGGATCCAAAACTTTCAGATGTATTCCAGTCTGCTTATGACAAGTGTATGAAATTGATTGAAGCAAATACCCCTGTTCAAACTTGTGAGGACTTTACAATGGGCGAAGTAGATGTTATTCGCGAATTTGGATTAATTACCACGAAGCCACAGATCTACATTGTCAACATGTCAAAGAGAAACTTCTTAAGAAAGGGTAATAAGTGGTTACCAAAGATTCAAACATGGGTTGATGAGCATGGTGGAGGACAGATTATTCCCATGAGTTGTGAATTTGAGCAAGAGCTGATGGACTTGGGGGGTGACAAAGAGTTGGAGAAAGCTTTCATTCAAGAATGTGAGGAGGAAGTGAAATCAATGGGACTATCAGGTCCTGGGTTTGCTGTTAAATCGGTTGTACCTCGTATCATTCGTAGTGGTAGACAGTCGTTATGTCTGCAATCATTCTACACTGCCGGACCAAAGGAAGTTAGGGCCTGGACGATTATGAAGGGAACGCTTGCACCGCAGGCGGCCGGAGTCATTCACTCAGACTTTGAAAGAGGATTTATTAAAGCTGAGGTTGCCAATTTTGATGATTTCAAAGCACTTCATAAAGGTGAGGCAAGTATGGCAAAGTGTAAAGAGGCAGGCAAGTACAGACAAGAGGGAAAGAGTTATGTCATGCAAGAGGGAGATATTGTAGTCTTTATGCACAATACGACAGCATCCAAGAAGAAGTAAACAGCGCAGGAGGAGGGAATAATAGAGACTATTAAGATTAAGTGCTACCTCTACATTATTGTGCGTGTATATTATGTCGCTTTTGGGGTTGATGGTGATGTGGGCGTTTTATTTTCTGTTTCCACATTCTCAATATCCAACCTGCTAGCCGCTTTTCTACTTAGTTCTGTCTCCCACATTGTGCCATCTAACCACATGTTCAATTCTTGTTCTGGCATGTCTATGCCATGAGCGCCGAAGTATCCACTTACTGTTGATAATGTGGTGCTGAATTCATCAGCATCTTTGTAAACTCGTCCATTGGGATAAACTCGAACAGCCATATCACGAGATGCACATAGCATTGAGCCATCGGGATCCCACATTTTGTTCAAACCAAATAGTGAGAGCATTTTGATTGGTCGTCGAGCCATACGAGCTAGTGTATAGGCGCCTGAGAATACTGGCATCATTCCTTTTTCGGGTGTTGGATTTGGTTGGCCTTCCGGTAGTATCCCGATATCAAACCCCTCATCCATAGCTGTCTTTGTACTTTTGAGCATCTGTTTGAAGGATTTCATATCATATTCATTATCATTCCCATTACCGTTGTCAGCCATGTCAACAGGTATAAAGCCACAGTTTTTGCATAATAAACATGTGATTGGATTTGATTCTAAACCTTTCCAATATAATATCTTGATAGGTCTACGATTCTTTCCCCTCATTTTATTATCCAAGGCCAACATGAAGAACAAATCCAGTAATGAGATGTGATTACAGACCCAAATGGTTGGCGTAGGATTCTTCAACTGTTCGTCATCAGTATCAACTACCACACGTTTAGATGCGAATGGGAAGATACGCATTAACCATCGACTTGTAAATTGTGCAACTTTAAGACTCCACTTTTCCTTTCTAATTCTATCAATTAGTTTTGCTCTATAAAGTATGTAAACTGGAGATAAAGTTATTGGTAATGTTATACACATTGATGCAATATAGGATATCATTAATGTTTGCACTATCTTCGATTGTATCTTGTTTAGTGAGTGTTGATGTGGTTTTGTTAAAATTGAAGGACGAGTAATATCCATGGATGAAGCAGCTGATGATTTCAATATGTTTTTGTTATAATATCCATTATTTCTACCATATGTTTGATGGCGGACACTGTATATATTATTATCATGTCGTACATTGTGAACTATTGTAGTTGCTGCCGGAGATATCAGTCCTTCAACTTGCAAGGCTAATAATGTAGACAATAGGATGATAATTATATTATAACGTAAGATGTGCTGCATGTTTCCTGAATATATTATAATATTGTATATTGTATTAGTATGTGTTCGTTAGGAGTTGTATTACTTTTGTTGAAGCTGTTTACAATGGTATCCTATTGCAATTGAATTGTACTAAAATATCAATTATGCTTATCCTGTCAATTGATAGTACTAGACACTCCTGTATAGTCCACAGTAGCGGGCCATTCACTCAATCCACAAAGTCCTCAACAGCTTAAGCTTCCTTAGTCCCTCATACTCACACACAAGGGGAGGGAGTAGGTTATGAGCTCAAGAAGTATAATGTCACTCGACCAGCACCATTTGATAGTCTTGCTCTATCCCACTTATCAACTACTAGGTCTAAAAGTTTCTATGAGGTATTCAGAAGTCGTGTCTTGATCTCTCATCTTTGTGGTTGTTTGCCAAGAAGGTCAAATTGAATGATGCATGGCCAGAGCTCATAATTAGAAGAAGAGTAATAGGAAGAAGGAGATAACAAAACACAACTAAGAAGATGACTTTCGAAAAGCAACTACAACCAACCAGCAGCGAATGCGTTTGGAGAAACATATCTAATAGAATCATGTGAAGCTACACTTCGGGCATATTTTGCCTTATTTGATGGTACACCAAAAGAATTTTACCCAGAAATTGAGGACGTCTTTGATGATTTATCATGAAAACTTTACACTCGTGCTCAAAGATGGAAAGAGCACTCGTCGAGACGTAGTAAAGGATACACATAAGAGGTATGTCAAGAAAGGAATAATGATACATCTAATCCACCTGAAGAGAATTGGTCTCAATAGGATCGATCTAAAGTTCAAATCGGAAAACAAACGACTGGGTGTACAAGGAAACCGAGTTACTGAGTTGATTTACACAATAGAAGATGGAATGATTGTTCAATCTCAGGTAGTTGATTCATCTCTTGTTCGTTATATGCATGCTCGATGCACTAGTGCCATTCT
>Ga0214477_100902_pt1 | contig 17793 bp, 11 predicted proteins | sample M1_20Mar14CPVII9_FD_165058 | JGI IMG/M metagenome (GOLD analysis project Ga0214477, IMG submission 165058) | Marine eukaryotic communities from Monterey Bay, California, United States - M1_20Mar14CPVII9sort6BwellC16 | ecosystem: Environmental > Aquatic > Marine > Unclassified | place: USA...
GAGTTTCGCAATACAGCATTGCAATCTAGTTTAGGTATTGGTACAAAACAGCGTAGTTCACCCAATCGAGTATGGGATATTAGCAAGATGAAGAGTAGTCCCAATCGTCGTTCAAATTATCAAAAGATTACCGATGATAATGAACAGCAGTCTTCCAAGGCTGTAAAGAAAGTAAACAGTTCCAACTCAAAGATTCAGAGTATGAAAAGTATGAAATTTAGTAGATTTAGTCCATCATTCCGTGATGGTGATTCACAACAATATATTACTGTTAATGATGAAGAAGAAGTGGTATGTAACAAGTTATTATCCTGTTCAGGAGATTCAGATAATGAAGTATATGAAAAGGAAGGAGTTGTAACCATTACTGCCAACAAACCTGAATCACATTCCAAGGTTGGTTTAATCTTTACTCGGTCCAAGAAGTCTTCTTCTTCTTCTTCAACATTATCAAATGATAATAACAAGAAGGAGGCAATCATATCAGGAGTAACAGATGATAGTATCTTCAAAGTATACAAGTCAGACTTGGTTAATTCGCCTGTACTTGCCGTGAATGATATACAGGTAACAAGTGCCAAGCATGCTGCCAACTTAGTTGCCAATGCTATTAATGAGGTACGATTAGTGATTGTACAACATCATAATAAACAACAGGTTGAGGATACGAATGAAATGGTAGATATTAATAACAGTTTGGAGTTGGAATTACAAAATCATGAAAAGAGAATGATACAAGCCAAGATTGATAGGGCAAAACGAAGTAGTGCAAGTAATAAGGTTAGCTTGAATGCAGTATTAGATGTTGTGAATGAAAATGATGAGGAGTGTATGAGTATTGATCCAGATATTAGTGTTTATGACAGTGTTGATAGTGATGATGAGGATATGAAGGTGGAGGGACATACTCAAGAGGAGAAGGAGCAGTTTCTTCTTGATATTCAAAAAAAGAAACAGGAGAAGACTTTGAAGCAGCAGAAGAAGAATGTAGTAGTAGAGGCGAGTGATGATGTTTCCACTGCGGATTGGTCTCATGCTGATGTTATCCAGAGTGCATTTGGTAAGAAGAATGATATCATGAAGAGTAGTACTACCAAGATTCGTCCTGCTTCGGTAACACCAGATCAGGCTGTGCTTGATAAATCGGTGAACTACTCATCTCCAGTTCTTGGCGAAGACGCTTCCATTCTTCCCGAACAATCGGAAGAGAAACAGGTAGATACGAATGTCAAGCCTCAAGAAACAGTGGTTTCTCCAGATTCAACTCCTACCACAACCGAAAAGAAGAAGATCAAGAAGAAGAGAATGAGTGTCAAACGCGCTCTTGGTTTGATTGTGAAAGAAGTTACCGAACAGACTACTGAAACCTTGCCTCCTGTTGTTGACAAGTCTGACGATGTACAGCTTACCCCTGATACGCTTGTTGATGGTGCTGTCGTCGAGCCTAATGCCGCTGCTGCTTCCGCCGAGGACATCATGAATGATCTTAACATTAATGATTCTAAAGAAGATACAAAGGAATCCTCCGAAACGACCGAGGGCAAGACTCATTACATCACTGTGGACGAAGACAATCTCAGTGAACAACAGCCTCATCATCCTCTAGCCAGAGTGTTATCTAATACCACCAACCCCGATGCAGTTGAGGTTAAGAAGTCCCCATCAATGGTTGAGGGGTTTGTGGCTGCAACTGAACGTGCATCGTCATATATCAACCAATCCATCATGACTAGTTTATCGTATGGAGAAGAATCAGTTGTGAATGCCAAGGATGAAGTAATCGAGTCTCTAGTTGATGATGATGACGAGGACAATGTAGAGGAGGGTGTCGATGAAGAACCTGATACGAAGGAGCTCCCTATTGACGATGATGAGCCACCAGTCAAGAAGGATCAGGTAGAGGAGCAGTCAGAACTGATTGTAACTGCTGAGAGTCCAGTAAAGAAAAAGAAGAGCTTCTTCACTAAACGCTCCCAGAAGAACTCTGTAGCGAATAATGAGAAGGCACAAGAACCTACCACTGCCAATGCACAGCCCGTCTCTACTGTTCAGACTCCAGTCAAGAAGAAGAAGAGTTTCTTGAAGCGATTCAAGAAGTCATCGAAACCAGTACAAGAGGTAGATGAAGTATCTGATAAGGACGCTACTGAGGATAAGGATGCTGAGTCTGTCAAAGAACATGATATCTCTCTTGATGTAACCGCCTCTGGTGATATCGAAATACAAACCCCATCAAGCAGAGGACCATTCGACTGTACTTTGTCCCCGATATCTGTCAAGACGCCATCGGATAAACTTGATTGTGATGTCAATGTTACACGAACAAGTTCAGTGCCTGCTTCAGTTGCTACAGCTAGTTTCTCTTTATCGAGTAACGAAGAGCATGCAACTCCGCCTACTAACAAGAGCATACCTCAAACACCTCAAGCACCTATCAAGATCAGTCAAGGATGGAATGTCGCTTCTTTCTTGTTTGGCAGTCCACAGGAAGGTTTTCCCTCTCCATGCGCATCCATCCTTGGATCTACGCCCGCTGAATGTTGTAGTTGTGATAGTCCGGCCTCTTCATCTGGCAGCAAAGACTTTGCTGATATTGATGAACCTCTCACAGTGGAGTGCAGACTGAATTCGATTGGTAACGACTCAATCAAAATTAGTATGGAAAGAAACGACGAGATTAAGAAGACGAGTACAGAGTCTATATCTCTAAGCGAGCTGGGACCTCCACAAGTTAACAGAAAGCTTGACTTTGATGGACTGTGCCAGGAGACGTTTCAGTCTCGAGCTGTTGATGTAGCAACAGTGTATAGAGACGACAACAGCTTCTCTGGCATGCCTGACCCGGCTACTCCGAGAAGACACAACACTTGGGAAGATATTAAAGAGTTTGCCTTGGCAAAGAAGACAGCCTTTGAGATTATCAAACGTAAAAGTCCTAGGAATGGAGGAAAGTATACTAAGAATGATATCACGATGGAGACTCTTAATGTTACTGAAACATCCATGCTGTAAGATCTGGTCTGTATGTTATGTAAGAGAGAATGCCATACAGAGAAGAAAACCGGATGACTTAATATATCCGGTGCTTTGTATCTATTTGTTTATGTATGGTTAGGGATAGTAGACTTAATGCGGGAAACCGAGCAATTGAAATAGACACAAGTAAGAGTTATCATTCGTTCAATGAGAAATCAACGATAGATCAGTATTCGTTTATGAGATAGAAGTATTTTATATTACGTCTGTGTAGAGAATAGCAAGGAACACGCTTCCAGAGGTGGATAACCAAGTCGTAGCCTATAATCTAAACTAACTAACTAACTAAAGGGATAGTAGGCCAGATCAAGTCAATTAAATGTAAAGAGAAGGAGCAATTAAAAGTCATATCTACTTCTCGTTGTCATGTGATTGCAAAACTTAAGTTTACTTCTTCCATACTACTCCCATACTATTCCCATTCATATCAGCCGAACTGTTCAGTTGTGCATATCATATGAATGTTGATATATCATATCATACCCCCAACAAACATTCAACCCAAAGATCAATAAGCACTGTTTCTCAACACTAACACATCATGTATCACATAATTGCAACCTTTATCAACCAGTATCTCTTTCTCTTACTTGGCCTTGCCTCCAGTGAGAAGTGTCTTATCCATACCAGCACACATCATCACAGCTCCCACACTCATTGCCATTGCAGCTAACTTCATCATTGTTGCATGAAACGAATCAGGATCAACTGTGGCGCCGGCTGCCGTAGCACCCATAGGCAAAGCAGAGTTGGCATAGGCAGCATAATTATCAAATACTAAAGAGACCCATGATCCGCCAGCTAATAAAACGAATGATCGATGAGCAGCCGTAGGAGATAGGTTAGGGAAACATCCCATGTATGCAGCTACACCAAACCCAAAGAGGGAGAAGGAGTGTAGAAATCCCTTATTATGTGCAGCTAGTAATAACTTGGGATTGAAGATGTCATCTGTGTTTGTGTGATATATGAGAAGATGAGAGGTAATGGATTAGATTATCATTATCATCTAGATGTGTTTTAATGTTGATATGTACATTATTGCAACTTACCGAACAACATCGAGAAACCACTCCAAGCAGTAGTTGCCCACTACATGAAAAGTAAGGAGAACATCGATTAGACAACTGACATCTGACACACAAACGACACATAAAATAATGTGGACACATAACATAATGCACATCTTATGCACTTTTTTATGAGCATACGATATGAACAGATAACTCACAAGTAGAGCACCGTGAAGACATAACGCTTTAGCAGCTTGAGCAGACATGATAGGTAGTAGTTATGTTGTGGTGTAGCACGGGCAAGAGAAATAATGAGAGCGATTGCAAGGAGTAAGTAGCGAGTAGTTAGTTGATTGAAGTAAAAAGATATTTGAGACAGAACTTTGACACAACTAAAAACAGATGTTTATGTCACATCTCGTACGATTCTCTTTTACTTCCTGAATCTCAGCACTACATATCAAGGCCATTTTAGATGGATGATTAGATGCAACAAAACACAGTGTACATTGTTTATTTACTAACTATCTCTTTTTCATCCATATCTAAGAATCAGAATCATCATCATGCCTGTCGGAGATATCTCACCCATCGGTATGGTCAAAGTGAAAAAGTCTATCGCTGACGAGATGTGGGCGTGGGTTAGTGTAAGACATGCTAATTTTATGTCATCGTCTCATGATCAGATGGGGCCGAATAAGTTAAACTTCTATACAAATGCAAGGACTCGTGAGTATAGTATTTGATATGTGTCGGATATATGTGTCTCCGATACCTGTCTCTACTGATTTATTGCAAAAAAAATGCTCACATCATGTATTCACTTTTTGTATCATATCCTTATTCTTTCTCTCTGAACAGCTGTACTTAACGTCGATAAAGATTTGGATAGTGGTGCAAAGGACGATGGATCGGAGTGGATTGTATGGACAGAGTACTACGATAAGATAAATGGACTGAATGATCATTGGGCAAAAGGTAGAGTCATGTCTCATGTTCAACTTATGCCATATCATACTAGTATCTCTCACACTCACATACACCATATCATATCGTATCCTTCCACCAACACAGGTCAAGCTTCTGGTATGCTTGGTGACTTTATGGGTATGGTGACGGGAGAAGATGCAGAGGCAAAGTTTATCCAACCATTGAAGGTTTTGCATGAAGTGAATCATCTTATTCCTACAAAAGATAAACCTCGAGCTTCTCTTTCTGATCTCTCCAATGCAGCTCAACTTCTTGTCGTATTTACTGTTCCTAAGGAATTAGTTGCAGAGGCTCAGAAGATGATTGACGATCATGCCGTATGGATGCAGGAACTGCACGGCAATCATAAGATGCTTGGACGTGATATTAGTTTCATGCCCGAACACGAATTACTTTACTACTCTGCCGGAAGTTGCCCTGTACTTGTGAACCACATGGATCTATCGTCAGGATCTGATCCTGATGGCTCATTCATCTTTGTTATCACTGAGTTTTATAAAACAAAAGCTGGACTGGAGAACCAGTGGAAGCATGGAAAGGAAATGGCCGAGGCCAAAGGGGAAGACTTTACTCTCGGACAGATGGATGCTCTGGAGAAGAAGGGTATGCAAACTACCTTCATTCAACCTCTAGCTGTCAAGGCAAGTATCAACTGGTTTGGCAAACCTGGCACAGATTAAGATTAGCTTCTTTTGAAATAGATAGTTACGGTATATTGTGCTTGTACACAGAGACAGAGATGAATAGAATTAGAACAGTCATCGATATCTGAGAGTCTAAACATAGTACTAGTAGAAAGTTAGTTCTCTATACAACAGTCAATCTACAATAACTTCTTTACAACCTCCACCTGTTCTTTACAACCTCCTGTTATGTCTGACATGAACACTCTCCAAACTCATTATGAAATGGCTTCTGTCCAGTTCCGCGGTGAGCATGAACATAAAGCCAAGATCCCGTTGAGGAATTCTTTTCAAGTACGACAGTGAATGTTGCAATATCATCATTGGGTGTACCCTTGTATTTGAATTGGTCATGTGTAGTATATACAGCAAATGCTGCTGAACCACAAGCTAATATTTGGACGTTGTTGACTTTCAATAGATCCGAAGATACCATTTCAACATCGTCGGATGAGATCATTCCTTCCCATACTTCTCGACTCATAGGATTGCCACTCGGACGAATGATGCTAAACCCAGGCTTCCAATACTTGGTGATAAACGTCTCAAAAGTATCTTTCGAATAGTTCGATGCTACTGCAAACCCTTCATCAACAGATTGTTGAATCATTGCTTTGATCACCTCTTCTTCACTGTTGGTCGTCATGTTGGATGTAGAATGGAGTATCTTTTTTATTGACTATGTATGTAGAGAGAATAAGGCAGGGGAGATACAATTCCAATTGAATTGCAATATACATAGGTAGAACTATGTAATTAGTGATCGATGCTAAGAAGCAGATGTTTGATGTCACATCTCGTACGATTCTATCTGTCTCTTCTTTTACTTCCTGAATCTCAGGCGGCACTACAAGGCCATTTTAGATTAGATGCAACAACAGATGTTCTCATAATTCCATATCTTATCTCATACAAACACAACACCATCATGTTCGGCTTATTCAGCAACAGCGAGACAAAGAAGGCGGAGCTAATAGCTCTTGGCCTCCCTGAAGAGGCAGCGTAAGTATCTTTGCAAGTGAGCGAGTATATCTCATGTCGTCGATCCTACTACATCATATCTTTTTTCTATACTTTTACAGATCAGCTGCTGTAGCAACTGATTCTATCTTTGGATGTCCCTCGAGCAAGTATGGATCAACTACAACTTGTTACACTCACATCGTCAAGCCCGATGGAGGTAAGTTGATATTGCAAAAGTATCTAGATATATGGATACAGGCATTGACACATGATATGGACACATGATATAAACACATGTTCTTATTAGTCTAACGATCCAACGATACCTCTTCCTCTATACCCAGATGTTGAAGCAGCCAAGGCGGCCTTCAAAGAATATGCTACTGCAGCAAAGAACTCAAAGAAACACACAGTTGTATCTCACACCTACAATCCCGAGACACGTGAGTTCATTTCCATCGAGACTATGGAGGGACCTAATGTGATGGACCACCACGTAGGTAATTGCTTCCCTGCTTACACCAAGATTCTCAAGGCTGGCGTTGGTGAGTAGTAGTAGTAGTAGTAGTAGTCATTGATGCATTCATTTATATTATGTTCAAGTTTGGTATATTGAATGCTCACATCTTTGTTACACTCCGCCAAATACATTATAGAGAGTAAAGAGTTGTTCTCTGTCTGTCCCAAGGAGGAGGTTGACTACTGGAAACAATCACTTGGTGTATGGGGTTTCAAACGTTCGGTTGTATCTGCCAACATGGTCTAAGTAGTATGGTCTGGTTGTACTATTGTATATCAAATGTTTTGTGATAAGCAGAAATTAATGTATAGACTCTAACACTTAAAGTAATCAGTGTTCAAAGTGTCAACTATGCTTACAATACACTCTATCTATTAGAACAGATACTTATGAATCCATATGAATACTTTTACTCTCTCGTAGACCTCAATCAAGATATCCTTCCTTTCTCATTAAGGACGGCGTACATATGTAATCTTCCTAACTCGATCCATCCTCTTAACCATCATACTAGTAACATCCGCGGCACTTAAACAACTTGTATCCTCCTCATCAATGGCAACAATAACATCATTCGGTTGGAGCATATTCTCTAATGGCGATCCTTTACGTATCTTGTGAACGACTGGTTGGCCGTTGTATACATCTATGGCCACACCAATCTTACCGGGTGGTGCAAAGATATGACTGCTCGGTAGTGTTTGTAATTCTTGAGTGTAAGATAACTTTGTTGGTTGTTGAGATTGATCAATGGTACTACCATGAGCATTGAATAAATGAGCAGGAGGCGCGGGAGGTGCCGAAGTTGGCCATACTGATGAGAATGCAGTATCTTCTTCAATATGATATTGATTGTTATTATTGGCTAGAGGATCATCTCTGTAACTTGAAGAAGGAAGGGGAGCCTCGGCACCAAATGGATCGAATGAATAATCATCTACAATTGGATGATTAACACGTCCTAGTATTGAACTGGACTGTCTTGTGTTTACTGATGCAGCCTCCTTCGAACGCCATCGGGCTGCTTTGAGTTGCTTTGCTTTCCTAAGATTAAATGATAGAAAGAGTGAAGACGGTCAATAGGGCTTTGATCAAACATGACACGAGGCAAGGCGACAGTTTATACTCACTTGTAATACCTAACCGAAGCAATACTCAACAAAACAAATACTAATCCACTAACGATAATTGCAATGATACTTGCAATGTTAACTGTATCCTCTGACATACCCAACGTCTTCATATCTTCTTCATTACTACCAACAGTAGACGTTGATTCATAATCATATAAGGTAACACTATCAATATTACCAAATATATAATTCTCAACTTCTAAATCATCAATATAACTCATTAAATGATTTTGAAATTTGTTTGCAATGTGTATTAACATTTTACGGAATGATTCATTACTAATGTTATTGTTAGAATTAGTTTTGACATCAGTTGGATTAGTATATTCACCAGATATAACAGTGGTGAATACCATACTATTTTTCTCTTTATTGGTATTACTACTAGCCATTACATATGGGGTACTACTACCATCATCTTGTTGATTTAATAAATGATCATTGAATAAACTAACACTTAATATCTTAACATTATATACATTCTGATCGTTAAATATCTTGGATAGGAAGTGAGTTAATGTTTCTGATAAGATTTGTTTATTGGAGGTTGTATCAAATGAGTTTGTTAATGTTGAGATGGAGGTACTGGAGGATGGGGTGAAGGATACTTTTGTTGATAAAGTTGTGGATAGGAATGGATTTTTTGAAGAGGAAGATGTTGTTGCAGCTTCAATGTCATTGACATGTACTATATTTTGTGCAGTAGTAACTGTGGAAAGTAGAAATAGTAGTAGTGACTTTATCATGATATATTTTCTTTGTATCGTATCGTATTGTATCGATAAATAAATTATGATAAGTATCTTTGGTTGATCGATATGATGAAATTTTTTAATGCATATCTTTGTATCAAAAGCGGTCACAACTCAGTGAACTGCTGTATACCAAGCTCACTATTCTATTGATACTTAATTAAGTAGTTCCCTCTGTTTGCAACTTGATAACCCTACATTGCAAACCACTTAGCATGCAATACCTCGTGCGAGCAAATTTTTAGTGCCAGTTTCCGTTCGGCCCATCAACAATGAAAATTTGTGAGTTGTGCTAGTATTGATGAACAACGATATGATGCCATCAATTAATAACAACTAATTCTTTCGTTAGCTACCTTCAGTAGTAGTATAGTAGTAGTTGGATTGCAATATAATCCATTTGTTGTCAAGCTTAATACATAATAGATAAAGGATACGCTATCTGCGACTCAAAGTATCTTTGCAATTAATTTACACAACATAGTGCTTAAACTTTTGCAACAAAACATATATAATGTTCAGTTTCAAGAACAAGCAAAAACAACAACAACAGCAGCAATCACCAACATCACCCGGTGATAATACCTACACACGTCAATTACATCCAACAAAGTATGGCCGTGTCCAAACAATCGATAGTAAGCCATTTGATGAAGTAGATAACAACTTATTACTAACATCGAATGAAGATGGTAGTTTGGTAGAAAGTGAACTTAGTACTACTGATCAAGTTGCCCCTGCTACTCCAGCTGCTGATATAGTTGATGAACTAAACACACTAGGAGACACTACGAATGATAAATTGAATAAAGAAGATTTATTAAAATTAGCTGCAAAGGAAGAGGAGGGAGCAGTATCAATAAAGAAGGAAGATTTGTTAGATAATATTAGTATCTTTTCAGTGAAAGATGATTCATTTAGTGTTACCGATGGAGAGGAATCTACTGATGAGTCTGCCAAATCTGGCAGTACTAGGTCTGGCAGTACTAATTCATCAAGGTCAGGCAAATCCAAGGGAAGTGGTAGATCATCAGTTAAAAGTCGTTTATCAATCCGTTCTAACAAGTCAAAGTCTAGTACATTACAATCGGTATATGAGAGTAATGTCATGTCTGATAAGCAAGCTAATGATGCATATAATAAACTATGGCATAACAATTCCAACAGTAGTCAAAAGAGTGCAGCGGGAGAAGGAGGAGGAAGTACAGCGGCGGCATCCCAGACTAGTCAAAGTAGTCAAAAGAAGAAGGGAAATGCAGCAGATGCACAATCACTAGATAATACATTTGAGGAAGACGGGCAGAGTGTATATTCCTCATCATATATTAGTGTTTATAGTGCCGCGGCTACAGAACGTTCGTGTGATAGTTTTATGAGTAAGAAGTCTGTTAAGAGTAGCAAGAAGGAAGATGTGAATGCAGAAGAGGAGGTTGATACTGATGCCGTGGAAGAGAGTCCCAAGGAAAAGGAAGAGAAGAAAGAGGAAGTACCAACAGCTAAAGTAGTGGTTGATACTCACAGTGCATTGGAAAAGGACAAGGATGAGACTCCAAGCGAAGAGTCTGAGGGTGAAACGAAGAAGAAGGCCACATCTCTACCACTATTCAATAAGAAGAAGAATCTCAAGTCGAAACGGTTCTTTGGTAAGAATAAGAACAAGAAGGACGCTTCCTCTGACGATGTCGAGGATAGCGCACCATTGCCAGTGCATGTTAATGAAATGAGTGATGAGGAGGTTGAGATTACCTACGGAACTATCAGTTCATCCTTACCCAATAAAGAAGTGAAGAAGAGTGCCAAGGAAGATAATATGGTACGTACTACCTCAAATACAACCGCACCTACAGTTGAATCAAAAGAAGAGGAAGATGAAGAAGAATTGGAAAAGATGGTACCATTTACCGTGAGTCATTCGTACTATGGAGTAGGAGCAGAAGACGACGATGATGGTGGCTTCTTTGGCAAGTTGTTATCATGCACTGGTGTACCACAATGCAATGGAGGTGTCGATGGGGAGTTTGATAATGATATGCTAGTAGATAGCAGTAATACCAAGGAAGAGGGACAGAGAAATGAAGGAGGCGAAGATGATGACGACGAGGCATATTTGAATGTTGAGATATTCGAGGACGGAAATGCCACTCGAATTGGTTACTTCATGGAGTCAACCGATGAGGACGACGACCAGGCTAATGATAAAAGTGATGACAGGAGTATCAACATGAGGGTACGATCGCAAGTTGTGCTCAAGACAAAAGTACCAGCCGGATCTACTGAAGATGATGTTGTCAACAACATTGCCAACAAGCTACAACAGCAGGAACAGCAAAAGGATACTACAGCAGGCAATAAAAGTCTCGACAACTCATTGAAGAGTAAGAAGAAGAATGTACTACGCATGAAGTTGTTAAAACGGTTGAGTAAAAAAGAGATTGTCACTAATTAGGAGAAAGTCCGAGAAGGGATTGATCATATGTTTTGAAATATAAGCTGGGAACAGGGGTGTACTTATTGGGGGTTTGTAAGAAATAGCAAAGAAATGAACAGAAAGATATGGGGCAGATATATGATTTATAGAATAAAATCTCAGAATACTAGATGATGAGTTGTACCTTTAGTTGCTATCCAATTCAAGAATTCAAGAAGTAGACTTGATACACCTTTCCTTCCTGTCTCGGGGAATCTCCGTCACATCCTACGGACTACCCGGAGGCATTTTGAAGACACACTCGGTAGGTGTTAACCAGTCGAGTCTATGATATCAGATGACATCCTAGGATACAATTAAGTGGCAGCAATCCACCCTGCCTCTAAGCCTAATGTATATGTACAAAATGAATACTAATTAAACATGTGATTTAGTCTTTTTGACATAAGTATGTCTCCCCTACAAGACATTGATGTGCGATTTGCACACCAAACAAACAGCTCCCCATGCACACCGCTGCAATCTATGAAAGCGACGCTTACTTTTTAGTATCTTCTGGCGCCTCTCCCCATTCAATATCTCCATGTCCACCATCGTCATCCTCTGGATCATACTCAATCTCTACAGGCTTAACCAACTCCCACCATCGATTCTTTAAATACATATTCATAACAATCATTTCATTATCAGCCTGAATTACCAACTCTTCCACCTGTCCACAGTTACATAATTCTTCTACCTTCTCGGGATCATCCAAATTCTCCTGTGCAGCTTTGATACGGAATCTTGCTATCTTCTCAACATTAATACGATATTGTGCATCGGGTGGCATGTCTGATGCGTTTAGTTTATCAAGAAGTGCTTGGTATTTTACAATCATTTTAGGTACGGCATCATGGTCTACGTCCAGTCCAACCTATCGTTGATGTTATTGGTTGTTTGGGAGTGGAGAAGGTATATTGGGTTAGATTTGCAAGTACATAGGTATTTACAAAATTAATGTAAATTTTGCAACCAAGTCATCAATCATACATCTCTTCTCCACCCTTAAGATCATACCAAGTGTACTAATATCAGCATGTCATTCATCCACAACGATATTAATCTCCAATGCATATCAATACATGCAGCTTGTACGCATGGCAGCACGCATAACCAAGCTAAAATTGCACACATCACAGGCACAAAAATAATTGCATTGATGTGCTGCAAAACCCCCCACTAAACAAATCCAATTTTACCAAACACACAAATAACTTTCAACAAAATACAATAATACATCATTTAATCCACACTTACCAATCCAGTAGATGTCTTACCCCGTCCAATACCAGGAATTAATGGCTTTTCATCCATAATTGGCTCTGCGGAGAAACATCGTACTTTTGTGTTGTTTGTTAAATTATTATTATTCGAAATTGTGCATATTGCTGGTATAATATTTTGTCGTGATATATGTCTACTACTAGCTGATATACTTGATATTGCCCTGCGGGCTTGGTGGCGTAGTAGATTAGTAGTGGAGATCATAATGTGGTTTGTGATTTGTAGTTTGAGTATTGAGTAATTCAAAGGTTAAATAGGCGTATACTTAGAAAATAGAGTTTAAACTAAGTACCGACCTGACATAAGATCATCAACTCGACGATATTGGCTACACAAAGAAGATGATAGAGACATCATACTATGTAAAATAGCTGAGAACTAATTGAGAGTATTATATAAAGCCCAATTATTGTATTGTTTCCTTACTTGGTAAAAAAATGATAACTTGAAGTTGTATGATCACCTCCTCTTTTGATGAGCTCTCCCGCCGTTGAGGGGAGATGAGGAGGTTCAGAAGAGAGTGTAGGAAGAGCCCATATTGCTATGGTTTGCAATTATTAGCTTAGTATTTATATTTTGTATTGCAATATCAAACATCTGAACATCACAAAATATACTATCATACTCATAGAAGATGCATCAACAAAAGACAGTCCGATTCTCTGATGAGGAAAGGAACAAGTATAGGTCAATACGATCAGTTTACAGTACATACTCGGCAGCTGCAACCGTATCTCCAAGTCTATACTCGGGTGCAGCTACAGTACCACCAAGTATCTATTCAGCAGATCCGACAGAGATACATAATGCATTTAGTACTGATGAAAGTTTATACAGTGCTGCACAGACTGTGATCTTTGATATGACTGATAAGGGGAAAGATGATAACAAGGAGGCTTCAGATGTCGTAGAGAAGGAGAAGACAAGCACTACAAATATGCAAAGTAAGATACGAGATGATATCAAACGAAACATAAAGAATCATGAGAGTATAGCAATGGCAGTGGGAGTTGAGGATGATATAAGCAGTAAGATATCAACAACAACAGATGATATATCAGCAGCATATGGCAAACAAGACTGCAATCCTCCTCTAATGAGAAGAATATCTCATGTGAATTATGCTGCGTTATCTTTAGCAAGTATCTGGGATCCACGGTTGACACCTGCTTCTAATTCCAAATGTGGTAGTAGTAGTACACAACAGAGAAAGGTTTCTTCACTCAGCTCTGGCTCTACAAGTACATCATCTATTTCATCTGCCTCGAATACATCTTCTAGATCTAGGAGAGTATGGAAGGAAGTGTTGGATAGAAACACCTTCAAAACATATTACTACAGCATCCAAACAAAAGAGGTCACATGGACAAGGCCTGCCGATTTCAGTTCTACATATGAAAGTGATGCACCGTCCGAGGTTGAGTCAACCTCTACTGGATCTACATTGAGGAGAATGAACGTATTGTCGGCCATGAGGAGGTTTATGAGAAAGTTTGAAACCCCTGAGGAAACTCTACCTTTAGATGTAAAGACCGTATCCATCTTAGATGAAGATAGTGATCGTGTAGAGATCAGTCCACTGCACACTCCTGTTGTTGGTGAAGATTTGACAAAACAGAAATCAGGTCATCCGCCGATAATGAATGAAGATAATGCTGTTTCCAACGAAGATCTACTCAAGGAAGATACCAATAAAGAAGGAAGTGGCCAGGCCAAACTACTCGTCAAAGATGACGAGGTCGAGCACAACGAGATGTCTCCTGTCGTTGGAAATGAGCTTGAACCCATTGAGACATCGGTAAGCCTAACTGGAGGGGAAGAAGATACGGTTTGTTTGGATATACTTTTTACATGTGATCCGTTTCGAACATATTGATAACAATATACCCGGTCGATAACGACTATATATACCGCAATGATTTCAAGGCAAGCAAAGATGGAGAGACGAGAATGTTCAGACTTAGTAGACATGTTTCATTAATGTAAATCTAAATGTTGTTTGTCACACTAAAGTTAAAGTCTCTATTATATTGAAACCAACACTCTTGGTTATGCATGCTCAATCATTGCATGTAGCGATTTAACACGTCTGCCAATAACTTTGGCAGACGCAGTGGCATTTTCCTGATCGAGTTCGAGGACTAATGCGCTCAGTCTAGCCTTGCATCGTGCCCACTTACTATGCATCTCTGATAGACGTGCTAGCTTGTCTGCGTGATGCAGTTGAACGATGACCTTGCTCCTTTCATTCATTGACGAAGATAAATACTGACAATGAGCTTCAGACAGTACCTCGTGGAATAGAGTTTGTCGCCGAATCTTGTATTCATGCATGAGATCAGGTGAGAGGAACTTCTCGAATCCTAACACATGGCTTGCTTGACTGCCGTGAGCTTCTGCTCGTGTTACGACATGAAAGATGAGACGCCTTGTAGCTTGTTTAATATCTCCCAGCTCTTGTTTAGTGAACCACAGCTCGTTCTTGTACTCAGATAGTCTGAGATCATCTACCAAAACCATCTCAGACATCTCATTGAATCGAACTTGTTTCCTCATTACTTGTTTCGAAGCACCCATGGCTGGCTTGAACAACTTGCGTGTGGAATTAGATTGTGTAGGCGATTGACACATAATTCTCTTGATTGTGTTTCTAATTGACTGCAGTATCTTGAGATATGTTTGCCAAATCAAAGCCTTGATTTATATGATGTTTATGTAGATTTGTGGTGACGCTGATTGTTTGTACTGGGTTTATGGCACATAATGATTCAGTGCTTTACAAGAGGCTGTAATTGCAAAGCAACACCTAAACGGATGAGCCCATTGCAGTCTTCTTGTGATTTCATGAGAACTCAACCACCCAATGAACATATAAGAACTCAACCATTGATTTCCTACTCCCGATTATCAATCGTATGTAGTTTACAACGGCTCTCCGACTAAGGAGGACCTTGTTTATTGGTGTGGAGGGTCTTGACCCTCAACCATACGGTATCATTGTCATGTTATGGCCTTAATTAACTCTAGTGAGCCCATTATTACCACTGTAATTGCAAGCTCATCTAACTGAGCAATTCAACATATTCTGCTCCAAATTCAATCGTATGCAGTTTAGCCAACGTTGTGAGTTCTACTCTCCGACTAAGCAAGATGTCAAAAAGTCTCATCATCATTAAATCACGACCATCACTACTGTGCATATCCAATTAACAAGCTACTAGAGGGAGTTAGGTAAGTTTGTCAATCGTTTCAATCAGCATCTTGTGTGGTACTAGTGTCGCAGCTTGGCTTAACTCTGGTCACCTCATTTAACCCCATGCATGAATGCTAGCTCATCTATCTGATAGTTTATCACATTCATCCAACCATTATTCATATCTGTACCACTGTGCTTTACGTTATTTCATCCAGCATGTTGATAGCAATGCTATAATTTGTCGGTATCTTGTCGTATTGCCGACAATTAACTCGCTAACATTCCGCTTAACCACTCGCACTAAGAGAGTCCTTCCTTCTTCTGAATTCATCAATCAAAGGCCGCAGCTTTGAGAGGATGCCCTGCACGCTTGCCTCATGCTGCTTAATGACCTTGTATCTATCTTCTGTTGACACATCACCATCATCATTATCAGATGGGTTGTTACTACCAATACATTGTAACAATGATTCCAAGTATTCATCAGCATATACTGCTCTACTTATCACCCTTTGAAGGGGAGACTTGGTAAAGAAGCATTGTGCATCGTCATAACTACTGAATTTCAAGTGTTCTTTTGATAAAACCACATCCTCCTTGGTATTAACATCCGAACCATTAAACCACATTGTAAAACAAACTCTCTTCACTTTGGATGGTAATACTCTATGCAAAATGCGATCACTATAAAAGAATACCGCACGACGATGTAGTGGAGGTATAACTATACTCTTCGAGAGAAACGGACAGAGTACAATCTCTCCACCATCACCTTCAGAATAATTAGGATTAAGATACATCACAACCGTCAATTTACGACGATTTGGTGGTCCTGGATTATCATAATGCCATGGAAAGCTACCTCCCCCGGTGTTTAATTGTACTTTAATTGCTGGTGGTGTATTAGTTTGAAGTGATAGTGTAGATTTGTCGACAGTAGTAGAATTTGTGGCAACATCTTTATCAAGTTTGTCTAACTGATGAAGAAAGGCAGGGCCTATACCTTCAACTACATTCTTCCAGCTACCCAAATTATTGTAAGAGTTGGCTTTATTAGGTTCCGACAGATCTAGTTCAAATACCTTTGATGTGTGTTGCAATGGATAAAAGAGCGGAAGTTAGTGGGGAATTGGGGAAGTAAATAATAACTTTTTAATACATCTGTGCAGTATCTTCTTACATTAGGCTTCTTCAATGGTACTCCACCAAACTGGAAGTAATGCTGGGAGAAACTACCATTATAGTATAGCGTTTCTGCATCTTTCAGTAATTGATTTGCAACTGATTGAGCTAGAGTAAAAATAAATGAGCATGATGTGAAGTTCATAAAAGATACATACATAATATGAGGTATATTGTTCGGCAAGGCCTACTCACGCAAAAACTCATCTATCACTGTATAATGGTTCTCCTGTAATTGTTTCAATATATCAGCGCCGATAGGGAGCTCAATATTGGCCGCCATTGTCCTCATTCTTTTATGGAATCATACTGGAAGACATAAGAGAATTCATAGCGTTTTGGGGATTAAGTGCAAAATAATCCAAATATAGGCCATTTTTAAGTGCACTTAAGTGCTTGGTACATTTCTACGTAGACCCCTACGTGAGTACCGCTTGTGTCACAACACCTAGTAAGCTACATACAAACTGAGTACCACTTAGTACCGCTTATGTCACATGTGACTATGGAGACCAGCCCTCTCTTGAGATAAGTTGGGGGTCAGACCACATTTCAAAATTGGTGTCTTTTT
>Ga0214477_100903_pt1 | contig 17786 bp, 11 predicted proteins | sample M1_20Mar14CPVII9_FD_165058 | JGI IMG/M metagenome (GOLD analysis project Ga0214477, IMG submission 165058) | Marine eukaryotic communities from Monterey Bay, California, United States - M1_20Mar14CPVII9sort6BwellC16 | ecosystem: Environmental > Aquatic > Marine > Unclassified | place: USA...
ACTTTGGGGCGAGAGCATGACTCATCCGAGACTTTAGGTCGATGGCAACTGCTGGTTTTCCACCGACACTTAGGATGACCTCCGTGTCGAGCTCATTTGTCGCAGTTGCGGCAAAAACAGAAGGAGTTGGTTGAACGTGGGGTCGACGTAAAGGTCATTACCTTCGACGATCCGGAACTTGCCAATCCCTATGCAGAATCTCTGTTGGCGGAGTGGCCGTTGCTGGTCGATAGCGATCGTTCGCTTTACCGGCGTTACGGATTTGAGCGAGGAAGTTGGTCAGCGATTTACGGAGTTTCGTCCGTAGTGCGTTATCTTGGGCTAATTTTAAGCGGGCATCGCCCGGGGAGACCTGGCAAGGATTGGCGGCAATTAGGGGGTGACGTTTTAGTGGACCCGGAAGGAATCGTGAGAATGCATCACGTTAGCAAAACGCCCCACGATCGACCGACAATGGAGGATCTTCTCTCAGCAATCAAACGTTGAGCGAGTTCTTCAGGTCCAACTCATTATTGCCTTGAAGTTAAATCTATCTATGCAGTTGAATCTGTCTATCTAAATAGCGAGTCGCGTTGTCCTTTTAAAATTTGGTCCTATAGCGCGTATGAAGAAATAATCTTGGTATCATGAAGTTTCCCATGCCGTAGTTCATCAAAAAGAAGAAATCGTGGAACCGATCGACGAAATTGACTTACCTTTTCAAACTCTCGCTGCGATTCATGAGAGCGCTGTCGACGCAATCCTTTCAGTTGACGAGTTAGGGGTCATTAAAACAGTCAATCCAGCGACTGAGATTTTGTTTGGTTATACGAAAACAGAATTGGTTGGTGAAAATGTTTCCATGTTGATCCCGTCGGTTGGTTGTGAACAGGCGGGACGATTGTCGGCTCGCGTCGATGAACTCCGTTCCTTGGCGAAGATTGGCGTTGGGACTGAATTGACGGCTAGAAACAAGGGTGGGACTTCGTTCTCCGTCCATGTCGCTGTCAGCGAACTATTGGTAAACGGAAGGGAAGGCTTTGCAGTATTTATGCGAGACCACGCCTGCATTAAACGTTTCGAAGAGCAGCAGGAATCGCTCGGTCGCATTATCGAGGAATCACTCAATGAGACTTATATTTTAGATGCTTCGGATCTACACTTTGTGCTCGTCAATTTGGGAGCGAGGAAAAATTTAGGTTATAGCTTGAGTGAGTTAGCGGAAATGACTCCCGTTGATATCAATCCCAAATTTTCTTTAGCTGGCTTCCAAGAACTGGTTAAACCGCTTTTGCAGGGATTAAACGAGAGCCTGCAATTTGAGACGGAGCATGTTAGGAAAGATGGCACGACTTACGAAGTGGTGGTGAATCTGCAGCTATCTTCTTTCCGCTCAAGATCGGTGTTTGTGGCAACCGTTTTAGATGTAACCGAGCTTAAGCTTGCTGAGCGTCGCGCACATCAGCATCAAAATGAGATGCAAGATGAGTTGAAACGGCAGGTTGCATTGAAGACCGAAGAGCTGCGTTGCGCTCAAGATGAGTTGATGCGGAGTGAGAAATTTTCAACCTTGGGGAAAGTCGCTGGGGGAATTGCCCATGAGATTCGCAATCCGCTTAACGCCGTAAAGACCTCCGCGTATTTTCTGCTCAATGCGAAAAATCCCTCGACAGAAAAGGTGCGAGAGCATCTTGAGCGGATCGATCGACAAGTTTCGACAGTTGATAATGTGATTACCGCGCTCGCTGATGTTGCGATCATGCCAGAGGCCAATTTGTGTCCGGTAGCAATTGAACCTTTGCTGCGCACGGTCATTTCTTCGCTTCGGCTGCCAGAGAACCTCGATGTAGTTTTTTTGTTTGAAGAGGGAATGCCAGAAGTGATGATCGATGAGCGGCAGATTGCGATTGCATTTCGGAATCTCATTCGGAACGCCCGCGATGCGATGCCCGACGGCGGCGTTTTGACAGTTGGCTCAAAAGTGTCCGCTCTGCAGGTTGTTTTTTCAATTAAAGATTCCGGGGTTGGGATTGCGAGTGAAAATCTCAAGGATATTATCGAGCCCTTGTTTACGACGAAGGCTCGGGGAATGGGACTCGGTTTATCAATCACTCGTGCGATTGTTGAGAAAAATCAAGGCAGTCTTTCCGTTGATAGCCAGTTAGGCGTTGGAAGTGACTTTAGAATTTCTCTCAACCGGGGCGATGTTAAGAAAGTATGAAGGTAAGTAACGGGAAGTTAGGCAATAGGAAAGAGATAGATTTAGCTTGTCTACCTGCTGGAAATATCTGAGTGGTGACGCGGGCGTGACAGTGGATTTGAATTAACCATTACTTAATGCAATACTCTTGGGGCATTCCTACAACGCAACCGGAAACCTATGACTGACTCTTATCGCATTTTAATCGTGGACGATGATCTCGATATTCTCGCTAACCTCTCGGATATTCTGTCAGAATTAGGGTACGAGATTATTACAGCCGCCAGTGGGCAGGAGGCGCTCGAAAAGCTGAGCGAGCTTGATTCCGGCGAAGGTGGGCGGTTGGATCTGTGTTTACTCGATTTCAAAATGCCTGGAATGGACGGCGTGGAACTGCTCGAAAAAATTCATGTCCTTCGGCCTGCAGTGCCAGCGATCATGGTCACAGCTTATGCCGGCGAAGACGGTGACCGCCGTGCGATGGAGGCGGGGACGTGGAAGGTCATGCGAAAGCCAGTCGATGTCCGTTTGCTGATCGGCATGATTGGACAGGCGATTGTTTCCCAGTGAGTTGGTTCTTAAAGCATTGGCGATGCGATTCGCCAGTCATGCACGTTGGGTGAAATTTGGTTTAGGTTGTGATTTCATATTGCAGGAGTAAGGGTTGATGGCGGGTCAGGGAAGTAAAAGTGATTCGAGCGAACTGAGAGTGATCGCGGATTGCGAGGGCTGCGGCGTTTGCTGTTTGCACATGGGGTATCCCGCATTTCAAACCCCTCGGGAGCCTTTGACGGAAGAACAGATTCGGTCAGATGTCAAACTTGCAGCGCAAATTAAAAAGGATCCGCGGAGACTGAAGGAATTACTTTCAGGGCACCCCGGCGAAAGTTATTGGCATGCGCTCCCGGATGATTTGCGCGAACAGTGGTTAGATTATATGCGGGATTATCAATTGCCGGAGTATGGAGATGATCCGTCGACATTTGACGGGGCCTGTATTTGGTACAGTCCTGAATCGCGTCAATGCATGCACCATGAGTATCGACCACGGGTTTGCCGGGATTTCGAAACCGGGTGCAAGCAGTGCTACGAATGGCGTACTTTTTATCAAGATAAGATTGAGCCAAAGGTTTCGATTGAATCAAAAGCCTCAGAGTCTTAATTTTGGAATCGTTAAAAACGCTGAAGCGTTAAGATCTACGAGCTCTTTGATTCTCGGTAGAGCAGGATTGCTCCCAAGCCGATCGCCAGCAGGTTACTGGTCCATACTCCATAGGGATGCAGGGTGCCCTCTTTGCAGGCGTTGAGCGTTGTTTCGAAAATCGGGTAATAGACCACCAGGATTGGAAAAAAGCACATGCCAAACGCGGACGTGTAGTTGACGGTTTTCATTTTTAAGGCGATAGGGATCCCGATGACTGCAAAGGCGAGGCAGGCAAATCCACTTGCCCACCTGCGAGGAGTGACGAGGTTGAGTCGAGATAGCCGATGGTTGGCCTCTTCTAATTCCTGCGTTCTAGTTTCCCAGGCAACATTAGTTAGTCCTAACAGGTCGCCTGTGATAAGCTGTTGAGCCGCAATATTTGCGTTGGACTTTTCGAGTTCTTTAATAAACGCAACTTGTTTGATTTTGTTGTCTCGTATTTGGCTCATGTAGAGATGATCCGGGTTTTCGAAACGACCGCCCTGATCATTGTTGGGGATCTGGAATTCTAAAATATCCTCACCAGGTGTACTTAGTTTAAAACCATCGTGAACAATGACGGGGTCGGTAAATGTAATCATGATTTTCCCCTCAGCAGGGATGACTTTGAGGCGGGCGTCTTCCGCTTCGATGTGAAGCCTTTTTTTAGGGTCTTCATCGTGTTGTTTTACAATGGTGGGAGTGATCAGACGTGCACCGTTGCTATCCATTTCGATATCCTCCACCTCGATTCTGACGTTTCCACGTTCGAATTCTCCATTCGTCCGAAGGCCGTCAAGGATGACTTCTTCAAATGAGGCGTTCACAAATTTTGTGGTCTCATGGAAACCCCAAGAGGCGTCGATGTCGTTGAGCCAGATTGATAACAGGCTAACGAGAAAGGCGAGGACGATGACAGGAAAAAAGAGGACTGACTTGTGAATCCCCATTGCCTGAATTGCCGTGACCTCGTGTTCTGCTGACATGCGTCCGAAAACGACACAGACGGTAAATAAACAGATCGGTGGCAGGGAATAGGAAAGTGCTTTAGGGACCAGAAAAGGAAGTGCTTGAACAGCCAGTAAGGGGCTGATCTTTTCTGATTGGGCTTCCCGGGTAACCACCAACAAAAGAATCAACGGAACGAATGAGCAGGCCGAGATTATGAAAATCTTGGTGAACTCCCACATGACGTATCGTGTTAACAACTTGGGAATCATAGACCGTCAAAATCGGGGAAAGTGCACACGTTGTATCAATCCCGGCACAGGATTGATTGAAACGACATTCGTGAGATAAACGAACGGTATTCAATTGACTAAATGACGTCAATTCCAATGGGAGGCGTAGGGCCGTGAGCGGTAGTGGGAGCCTTCTTTTCGTGGTTATTGAAATCCGGATGCGGACGCCTAAATCAGATGCTATCACTTTGGGTAACTGGGAGGCCGTAAATAAAAAAACACGCATGGCGGAGGCCAGGCGTGTTGAAATGTGTTTAAAGGCAAAGAACGCGCGGTTGGTTACGCGATTTGTTCTTCGATTGAACTAATGTCTTCATCGTTTTGAGTTTCTGCGGGTTGCTCAGGGTTGTAGATCTCTTGAGCGTCGGCAGTTTTTCGGTATCCCATTTTCAACAAGACTTCGAGAATTTCGCTGCAGGTTGGAAACATCCGTCCGCTTGATCGTTTGTATTCATCCATGGCGTGCATGAATTCGATTTCCGCGTCAGAGTATTCTCGTTCGCAAGTGGTCGGATCGATTTGGCGGCGTCGTTTTACTTTTCGTCGCTCGACAACCGGTGCACTGGCTTCCGCCTCAGCCTTTGTCTTCTTCTTGCGTCGGTCAGTTTTGCGTTCGCCAGTTTCGTCCAGTTTTGTGAGATCTTGCTTAGTTTTAGTCATTTGAGAGCCTGCGTTTCTCAGAATTGTGGGGATTCGCTTTACTTCACCATCGTCCGTTGGGTGATGTTGGAAAAATACACCATCTGGTAAAACCTGCGTGATAAAAACGAAACGTAGGCCTAGATAAAGTTGAATGGTTACGTAGTTGAGCCACCTGTTTGGGTCGCGCCGGTTATAAGGGTTTTTATTCCCCAAATGCCCTAAACGGGACGTCATGCGAGATTGGCGACCACCGCTTCGTTTTGTTGAACCGGTTGAGAGCTTTAAATGATTGAGAGGCATGAAGAGCGACCGGCATAGACTCCAGCTGTTCCTGTGAGGCAAGCGGAAACTTGCGTGTACAGGAATCGCGAAGAACACGAATGGGTTGCCGGGAGTGTCGTCACAAGGCCGTCGACGCCGCGATGGATGTTCGAACGTGTTACGCTTTTCAGGTGATTAGCGGACGACGTTTTCACTTGGTTGCTTCGCCACGGACGCCGGATGGGTATGTTGCGGGCGGGTTACGTAAAGGTGGCGTGCATCTTCACGTTCTTCGATTTCGATTGTCCAAGGAAGTTCATGGCGGAGGATATTCATTTCATTTTCACCCGCGACAACGATCGTGTGAGGATTCTTTTCAATGAACCGAGCCAGTGAGTTCGCTTCGCTCGAATAAAAAGTGACAATGTCATCTGAATTAAGAGTGATCGCGGAACCATACGTTTCCCGACCGAAGAATACGATTGGTGCTGAATTGAATTCATCGGTGTTTTTAACTTGGCTGGCAGCGTGATGGATTGATCGATCAATCGAAATGGTAGGAATTAATCGATGCGTCGAGAGGGTGACAACCAACAGGCCGGTGGCCGCGAAGCAGGCCCAGCTGACTTTAACTTTTTGTCGGTAGACGTAAGAGGCAGTCACTAGGCCAACAATGATTAATAACCCGGTAAGGAACTCGCCGGTGGTTAGAATGGGGGCGTTACTGGAATTCAAAAGGGTGACCGAGATGATTCCAATAATGGTAAACCAAAATAGTATTTCAAATGGAGCACGTCGTCCGGTCCGAACGAGCCAGGTTAGTTTGGCGGGACCAGTACCGTCTTGTCGTGTCTGCTGAGCGATGGCTTCGTCCGTTTGCCGGCTGAATAATTTTCGATCCAGCAGTCCGCCCATAAGAAGGCAAATCAAAGGAAATGAGGGGACGATATAGGTCGGTAGCTTTGACTCGGATATTGAGAAGAAGCCAATGATCCACAGCGATGCGAGTAATAAAAACCCTTGTTCGCGAGTTCTCAGGAATCGATTTTCGGGTCGTCGCGAGGTCAGGAACTTAATCAGCGACGGGATGAGGTAGGAGGCTGGGAACATGAAGATAAATATCCCGACCAGGTAATACCAGAACGGTTCGCGGTGGTTGAAGGCATCGGAAAAACGCACCACGTGGTGTTTCCAGAAAAAGTAGGTCAGGAAGTCGGGGTGAATCCAGGCAGTTGCAATAAACCACGGGGCCGAGACCAAGAATGCAGGAATTGAAAACCACATCCACCAACGACGCGGAAGTCGTTTTTGAATTGGGCTTAGCCAGAAAAACAAGATCAAGGGTGGAAGGCATAGTACGCCGATCACGGGGCCCTTGATTAAGATTCCCAGTCCGCAAGCGATGCTGGCGAGAACTGCATAGTGACGTTTAAAGCCGTTAGTGACGGCAAGGTAGGTGCTGAGCAACATGATCGTTGACATGGCGGTCAAGGATGCATCCATCGTGACATAACGACTGACACAGACAAAGCCTGTTGTCAGTAAGAGGAGTAGCCCGCCGAACCAGGAACCACGGTAGCCCAGTAATTTCTTACCAAGCAACAAAGTCGCGAGGATCGTGAACATCGAAGCCACTGCCACTGGTAGTCGTGTTGCGAATGGGCTGACGCCAAAGATCTTATAGCTCGCAGCAATGGCCCACATTTGGAGCGGTGGTTTGTCCCAGTAATTTTCTTCGGCCAATGTCAAAGACATCCACTGACCACTTTCAATCACGTTCAGTGCCAGTTGTGCATTTCTTGCTTCATCCGGTTCGAACAATGGGTAGTTGAGGCTGTTGAAAAAGACGATGGCAGCAATAAGTAACAGCCCCACCGTTCCCAGGAATCTCTCATAGGTTTTATAGCGGCGGACGGGCGACTCTTTCAGACTCACTGGGAACATAATGCTGTTCCACCAAAAACGGCAGCCACGTTGAATTGCTTTTAAGGTTTGAGGAAGCGACGGAGTAGTCGCGGTGTCGGCAATATTCAGCTGCTCGATGCGAGCCTCTGTGACCGATAGGCGATGAAGACGTGCCCGAGAAAGAGTTTCAGTTACAAATTGATTAAGTGTATTGTGCCCTTCCCTGCTCTGGTCGGCAGGGAGATCCATGGGAAGGGATTTGTATAGATCGGGGATATCACAGAGTTGATCTTTTTGAAAAATGGTGAGGCCGTAATCGAACTCAGTTTTATTTACTTTTAAAAGGAACCGAATTAAGAATGAGTAGAGTTTAAATAAGAGCCGGGGGATTACGTTTGGCTGAGTTTGTTTGTTGCAGTTGTTGGTAAAGGACGACTGAATCGGAAGCTCGCCAATTTGCTCAAGCATCAATCCAAATTGATTGGCGTCTACTGAAACTTCCGGCTCGAGTAACGCGATGACAGGGTGACGAGCGGCGTCGATTGCAGCTTTCAGGCTCGGTACTACTTTTCGTTTTGCCGCTTGCAGAGGGGGGCGGGTCAGTGGAGAGTTTGGTGGAGCAATGACAATGACCTCGGCTCGCCATTGGGATTTTCCAATCGCTTGCAAGCAATCGTCAATCCGTTGTTCCGTGGTGTTGTGATCTTCGGCGAGGATTAATGACAGGCTTGAAAAAGTCGACATAAATTGATCCGTCTACATCCATGATGTTGATTGAAACCGGTCAAGTTGCACCGGATGGTTGACTCTTATTCAGCGGTCAAGCCGAGTGTTGCAAGTGCTTACCAGATAGCACTTTGATGAGCCTATCGGAAACGTAAGTTTTGGGTCAATCTCAACCTGCTCGCCAAAGTGGCTAGTTTTCCTGATTTAGAAAGGAAAATAGTTGCGGGCTTGATAAAGGCCTGGTTTCTTCCTTTGTTTTTTGCAAAGAACGAGAGTCGCATCCGGTAACCACTCAGGTGGTTGCCAAGTTGCAATGTTGGATGGTTCCGCAAGGTTTACTGATGAGAATGTCGACTATGCATCTTTCGTTGCTGCGACGGGAGTGAAAGCCGGGCAAGATAATGATCTCAAATAGCTTCTTTTGGATCGGTTGCCTTGTGTAGAACTAGGGATTGCAGAGCATTTAAGTGGCTGGGCCGAATTTGAGCCTCTTCGGTTGCGATTGAAGAGAAGTGTTTGGATGGGTTTGTTGTTGGCGTTACTGAAAACACCCAGGTTCGAATAGGCTTTCCCGTGACTGTTTAATAGGATACAATTTGAAATCTCATACCGACCGGCCAACGCTTTTCGTTGCATCCCACCACCATTATTTTTCAATCGGAGTTCCCATGTCAAAAAATCATCTCGGCAGACGACACGCCTTCACGCTTGTAGAGTTATTGGTGGTAATCGCCATTATTGGGATTCTGGTTGGAATGTTGCTTCCTGCCGTTCAGCAGGTTCGAGAGGCGGCGCGTCGAGCGTCCTGCTTGAACAACGTCCGGCAGGTAATGTTGGCCTGTCAAAACTATCAAAGTGCGAACCTGAAATTTCCTTCAGCTGTTTCTAACAACGGTGGAGATTATTCTTGGGTGGTCGCAATTGCGGCGTTCGCGGATCAACAAAACATTGCTGACGACATCAAAGCGGGTGCATCTGCGGTTGTCGCAAGTGAGGAGAAACTACCGCTGTTAATTTGCCCGTCCGCAACACAGGAGGATGAATTCCCAACCTTCGGTGGCGGTGATTACACTACCCACTATTACGCAAGTATGGGGCCGTCTCAGGTGGATGCTAATTCGCCTTATGATTACAAGACAGCGTTGGGACGGACGGCAGGGTCAATTGGTTTGTCGGGAGTTTTCTCACCAAGAGGTCAAAATCAGGTTGCTGGTGACAAAAACATTTTCAATGGGTTTCTCTTCAACAGCAAATATGGCAAGAACTTTGACGATTGCCGTGATGGATCATCCAACACAATTGCATTCATGGAGAATTCGCGAACCGAAACTGATAACTACACACCGCTACGTTCTGGTTGGGCAGTTGGCATGATCAACTATAGTGATGTCGGTCCTGCATTCTCTGTTCCGTCAACGACGGTCGGAGCGAATGCTTCAACCATCAACTCCAATGACAACGCCATTTCGACGCTTTGGAATTCAAGGCCAGCTTCCAGTAATCACTCAGGTGGTTGTCAGATTGCGATGATGGATGGTTCCGCCAAATTCATTAATGAGAATGTTGACTACGCATCTTTCGTTGCTGCAACGGGAATGAAAGACGGCCAAGATGACGATCTCGAGTAAACTGTTTCAGGTAGGCTAAAGCGTTTACCGCGGTACAGCCGACGACTCAGCGTTGCCTAATTATAAAAAATAAACCAGTAAGCCCTGAGCTTACTGGTTTTTTTCGTTGAGCTTGTATTGTTTCGATGCGGAGGGCGTCTTGTCTGCCTTCGATTCGTAAAATAGTTAGAGAATCGCGTAAAAAGCTCCCAACAAGCACGTCTTTAGTGACCTATGCTTCCCTAGAAACTGGACAAGTCGTCTGGTGTTTTTAGGCGTACAAAAGCTCGATCATCACTGATAGCGGCACTTTTGCTGCAATCACCCGATTTTTTGCTGCCTGATTTAGGTCTTTCTTCGGAGGTGTTTGAATGTCAAAACGTCATTCAGGAAACGAACGGCAGGCGTTCACGCTGGTAGAACTTTTGGTGGTAATTGCCATTATTGGCATTCTTGTTGGCATGTTATTGCCAGCGGTGCAGCAAGTTCGCGAGGCAGCAAGACGTACTTCTTGCTTAAACAACGCACGGCAGCTTGTGCTGGCGAATCACAATTATCAAAGTGCTAACTTGAAATTTCCGACGGTTGCCCCGTTTATTACCGGCAAAGGTAATCGAAGTTGGGTGGCGGCAGTTCTGCCATTCATCGAACAGCAGAATGTTGCCGATACGGTTCGGTTAGGTAACGGCCCTGGAAATTGGTCCGGTAATAACTCGCGAGATTTCAGAATTCCAATTTTGCTTTGCCCATCAGCAACCCAGGAAGATGAATCGGCAACGGATGACCTGTCTCAGTATGCTAATCACTACATGGCTTGCATGGGAGCGGTTGGTACCGCGCCTAATGGGTTCGTGCATAACAAACAGACCATCGCTGGTTCAGGTGGAGTGATTGGAACCAACGGTGTCTTCTCTCCGCGGTCAGCCAGTCCGACCGTCAAGCCGAACAACTTAGACTTTCAGTCGAAGTACGGAAAGAACTTTGACGATTGCCGTGATGGTTCGTCAAACACGATGGCCGTATTTGAGTCATCGCGGACATCGAAAGACGGTCAGTGGAATCCTTTACGAAAAGGTTGGGCATTCGGATACCGAATGCAAGGTGGCCTTCAATCGATTTACTCTGGAAATGCAGTCGTTTACGGGTTGAGCGGTTTTGATAACAACTTGATCAACGCAGACTTGACAGCCCCACTCTGGAATCAAGTTCCAGCAGGTAGTAACCACTCGGGTGGATGTCTGGTTGCGATGATGGATGGGTCGGCGAGGTTCTTGAATGAGTCAGTCAATCCAGAGGCTTACATGGCGGCGGCCAACATGAAAGATGGTCAGCAAGCAGACCTCGAGTAGAAACTCAAATCAAATTGACTATAAAGAAAAGCAGTGGGTGTTAAGCCCGCTGCTTTTTTTATTTGTCCATGAATGTGAAAGTGTAAAACAATGTCGCTTTCGAGTGTTTCAATTTTGCTTGATCAGGAAGCTGTTCCTCGAGAAGTCGATAAGTTCCTTGGCGATATTTCCAGTGAAGTGGAACGGCATCGGACTAAGGTCCCTGCCGGTTACCGGGGGTTTGTGCCCAGCAATTACCGAAAGTTGTATTCTGTTCTGCGATTGATTCAGAGAAATCGTTTGACTTGCGGGATGAAATTTTGCGAGTGGGGCAGCGGCATTGGCGTCGCGACGATGATCGCTTCGATGGTCGGGTTTGAGGCTCATGGGATTGAAATCGACCCAGGGTTGGTCGAAGTTGCTGAGGGGTTAATTCAAGAGCATGGGTTGGCAGTCAATATTGTCTGCGGCAGTTTTGTGCCCGAGGGAGTGGATGACCTAATCGACGCCGCATTTGCAGAAAACGATGGCTCGATATCGATGGTGACCGAGGCGGTCGATGCCTACTCGGAGTTGGGCCTTGAAATCGATGAATTTGATATCGTCTTCTGTTTTCCTTGGCCGACGGATGAAGCGTTGACCGCAGAGATTTTTGACCGGTGTGCTTCGACCGGTTCTCTATTGCTCACCTACGACGAAATAAGTGGATTTTCGTTGCGGCGTAAGGACTGAAACTTTCCTGGTTTCCAAGCTGTCTTGTTTGATCGAAATAAAGTTTGAGTGTTGGGCTGGTTTGGTTTTAGGACGCGTTTTCTGGCAATTTGGGCAGTTTTGTTCGAGGTAGACGCGTGCCTCATGATTTACTGGGGATTGGAATTGTAAAAATTCTCAGTGAATTTGCTCATTCAATGCATCAAAAATCCGTCGCTTTAACTAACATACTGTTGCAGTCGCGGCGTTGACGCCTATCGTTTTGGCGTACGGTGTCGCTTAAAGCCCCGCAATTTGTCGTTTTTTTAAAATCGCAACCCTTTAAACTTGATTCGGATCGAGTTTCAACTCTCATCCTGGAGGAAATTGAATGTCCCGCATTCACAAGCAGCCATCTAGAAAAGCTTTCACTTTGGTCGAATTACTCGTGGTGATTGCCATTATTGGAATTCTGGTCGGCATGCTCTTGCCCGCTGTCCAGCAGGTTCGCGAAGCAGCGCGGCGTGCATCTTGTTTAAACAACATGCGGCAGGTGATTCTTGCTTGTCACAATTATCAGAGTGCGAATTTAAAGTTTCCGCAGGCTGTAAAATTAGAAAACGGCAGCAACCGTAGTTGGGTGGTTTCTGTACTTTCTTTCGTTGACCAACAAAACTTATCGGATGATCTTCCGACTATAGGAATGAATGCATGTGAATGCAGGCTTCCGATTCTTCTATGTCCGTCAGCTACCCAAGACGACGAGTTTGCAGAAGACCGTCCCGATGAATATGTTAATCATTACACTGCAAGCATGGGGTCGATTGGTACAAATGGCGCCAAAAGTTATGCGAGGCAGACAGCCGGAGCCGGATTTTTGGGTCTGAACGGCTTGTTTTCGCCAAAGACGACTGACCCAACGTCGCCCGCTGGAATTAAGTTTGATGCGAAGTACGGAAAAAATTTCAATGATTGTCGGGACGGTTCCTCGAACACCATCGCTTTTTTCGAGCAATCAAGAAGTCGGGTCGATGGTATTTGGGGACCGAAACTTAAGGGCTGGGCGTGGGGCTATCTTCCAGGCTCTGTTTGGGTTTATTCGGGCAATACGATTACGAATGCTTCATATGATGTAGCCGGAGGCGCTGCAATTAATCAGATCGGCCCTTTCTCAACGGCAATTAACGCGGATCTTACTAACCCAAGGTGGAATCAAGTGCCTGCGAGTAGTAATCATTCCGGCGGTTGTCAGATAGCCATGATGGATGGATCGGCTCGTTTTGTAAACGAGAATGTGCCGATTGAGATTCTCATGGCTGCGGCAGGTATGAAAGACGGGCAGGATGACGACTTGGAGTAGATTGCAACCTGAGTTCGGACGGACGATCCAAGAAAGTTAAAAGGGGCCCGCGAGGGCTCCTTTTTTATTGGCTGTGCTTCTGCTTGGTGTGTTTAAGCATTGTTAAATAGCGGGAAGTTTCGGACTGCCCGCCAAGTCCGCCCGATCAGTTGGCAGTTTTTAAAGTCGAGTTCGAGGTACTTGCAACGAGTTGTCTCTTAACCAGGTATTGTTGCTACTCGGAACCCTTTAATTGGCGCTTTGAGCGGGCGCGTCGCCTTGTTTGCAGCATCGATTAGAAATAAAAATGACCGGCATTGTTTACTGCTGCAAGATCTGATTTGGTCATATTTTTCTCTCCGGATCGCCACCGTAAAGCATCGACAGTGTCAGACCTGAACTTCTAAACCGCTGCGGTTACTCGCTTCTTGCACATTCTCTGCGCCACCCAATCTCAGGCTCCTGATTCTCAAGTCCCTGTTTTCTCCAAATTTGTTAAGCTAGGAAAGATATTTGTCCGTGCAAAACGATGATTTTGGGTTTGGGGGAAATTATCGGGTGAAAATCTGAAAATTATCAAAAATCGTGGCCAGTTTTAATTATCGTAGGAGCCATACCATTATTTTGTCCTTTCTCAGGCGGGATTCGCTCCCCGTGCCAGCTTGAGATTTTCATTCGTTGTGCACGTATTCAAGGCTTTTTAAGCGTTTGAGTACTATTAACAGGGTTTTCAAGAATGAGTTTAAACCGCCACTCGTCATCAAGACGTAAATTCAATCAGTCCAAAAAACGCCGGCGCAAGTCCAGTGAGGCATCCGTTAACTACGAATCGCTGGAAGAAAGACGGTTATTGGCGGTCGATGTTGGGTTGAACCTGAATACCGAACAATTCGGTGCTCCGCCAAACTTGGCCGGTGCGGTTGGACCAAACCATGTGGTTACCGTCACCAATCAGAACTTTAAAGTGATTGATAAGGTCACTGGCGATACGTTGGTCGACAAACCTGTTACCGATTTCTGGCGGGATCGTGGCAGCGATGTTATGCCGGGCGTTTCGGTTTCTGATGAAGTGTTGGCTGATGGCGATTCGGCCAGAAACACCCGAGTCGTTTACGATGCCGATACCCGCCGCTGGTTTATTACCTCGGTTAGTAACCGCGACATCTATAGTGGTATTGATGGTAATCAGCATGCAGTCCTATTGGGAATGTCACGAACTTCGAATCCAACGTTGGACTGGTACAGCGTTAGCTATGGTTATGACGTCGATGCTGATCCGACGACCGGTGACGAGTTTTATGATGGTGGATTCCCGGCTATCGGCGGTGCTAGTTCAGGGGTCAATTTAGCGGTTGATGACAATAGCGTCATCGTCTCTGTCAATTCTCCTTCTCCTTTCGCTCCGCCGGAAGTCTGGACGTTCAACAAGTTCGAACAATTGGTTCGTCCAGGTGTTCCTGGTATCGGCAGTGATAGTTTCGGAGTAAGCGCGTCAGTCGTTGCCGCAGCAGGTAATAATCATCAGTGGGGAACAGACGTGACGGGCACCGTCGCGGGAACCTTTGGTTTGGTCGCACCGGCTGAAGGTGACACGCTTGTCCTAACCGAATTGACAGACACCGACACAGCCGGCGGCGCGGTCGCTCAGGCCAACGTCGCCATCGCGGTCGATCCTTACGAAGCTCCGCCGGAATTCATTCGGCAGGAATTTGATCCTGATATCGTCAATGGTGGAACTGAACTAAGTGCATCGATTCAGCGATTGGGTAACAGCCTTTGGGCGACCCACGCGATTCTAGGAAGTGGTAATGGATCTAATCCGGATGGTGGCGTTACGGAAACGAGCGCGATTCGGTGGTACGAGATTGATCTCGACACCAAAACGGTAAAGCAATCGGGAACGATTGACCATCCGCAATACAACTATATTTATCCTTCGATTGCGGTAACCGAAGCGGGGCATGTTGCGATTTCTTACACGGCTGCCGGTGTGGGTGAGAATGCTGGTGACGGGCTGTTTCCGTCTTTGGCTGTCTCGGTTGGTTACAACAACGGCGGAAACATCATCATGGAGGAGTCTCGAATCCTCAAAGATGGTGAGGGCGGATACTTCGACGGATCAGGAAACCGTTGGGGCAACTACGCCAGCACCGTTGCTGACCCGAACGACCCAACCAAAGCATGGGTGTTTGGATACTGGGCTGACGATTCGGTTCGAAGCAACGGTCAAATTCAGGCAGTTGAGATTTCATTGATTGGGCATAGCCCCGAAATTGTTGGCGATGCAAATCCCAATGTAATGGTCGTTCGACGTTCAGCGCTCGACAATGCGATGATTGAGGTTGAGATCGATGGAACAGTGGTCAACACCTACACCGAAACCATGTTGCATTCAATCACTCTTAACGGCATGGGCGGGGATGACACATTCATCGTCGACACCGTTAATGGTGAATTGGAGTTCCTTGGCGGAGTAGAGGTCATCGGCGATGGTGACGATACGTTCGTGGCAAGCACTCTCGAAAACACGACTTGGGAGTTGGGACTCGACGGTGGTGGACAAGCCGCGATTGGAAATGACTTCCCGCCTCCATGCGATGAGCCTCATCCCGATGAGCAGGTCGTTAATCTAAATTTTGAGGCAGATTCCCTGTGGTTTGACGATACTGCCTATAACCAAAACGGTTACGCCACATTCGGCGACGCGTTGCGTGGTGAGCTACAACTGTACTTTGATAATACAATTATCCCGCTGTTTGAGGGAAGCTTCACAGTAACCCTTGATATTACCGACAATGAAGTTGATTCGTTAGCGACATCCGAAGCGTTTGGTTATGGATTCCACGATCTCAACGGCGAAAATGTTTGGGCTGCATCGCCTTGGTCAATCATGACCGGACGGGGTGACAGTAACGGCGTCGACGAGAGCGACGGAATGATCAATTACAACCTTGATTTAAGTCGTTTTGGAGGTGATCAGCAGGCACTTCTCGATAACATCACTGGTGGTCTGACTCGATCTCAGTATTTCCGCGTGCTTGGAATGGAGTCGTTCATTCCAAACGAAACGCAAAACTTCGATCCACGGGGTAACCGTGACGTTGCCAGCGTAATGGACTTGCAGTACTTCGACATTAACGATGCTGCGGTTGTCGGGAACTATGACGCGAATGACTCAACCTTCGAAGTTTTGAACTACACCACTAACGCAAACTGGGCCGGTGATGGTTCTGGTTTGTATTTCATGGGTGTGAGCGACACCGGAACCCCGATGCCGCTTTCGGTTAACTCGAATACTGAGTTGATTGATTTCGAAACGATTGCATCAAGCCTTGCCGGAACCTCTCGTGATGGTAGTTTCAACGACATTGTTGAGCAGGATCGCGCATTCCTGCGTGGCCTGGGCTTCTCACTAAGTCCAGTTACCCCGCCTGAGCTTTCCCCTGGTTTTGATGTCGTCTTTACTGGGATTGATGAAGTTCAAGCCGGTGACGGAACCGACTATTTCTGTATCGGAAGTTCTAACATCGATATCATGGTCAGTTCTGGTCTAGGGAACGACACTTTCAATGTGACTGGATTAGGCGTTGGTGCTCTTAATCTCTTTGGTGAAGGTGGCGATGATACCTACGAAGTTGTGTTTAGCTCCTCTGGCGTGATTACGATCATTGATAGCGTTGGGACTGAAAACGATACGCTGATTGGTAAGGGAACTTCGATTGCTGATGAGTTCATCTTTGATGTCAACGGCGTCAAGGTTAACTCAGGGCTTTTGATTTATGTCGGTATTGAAAATGCCACGTTCGATGGACTTGGCGACGACGACGTCTTCGAAGTCAAGGCCGAGCAGTATGGGATTATTGGTCTGACAGGTGGAGAGGGTGTTGATACATTTATCGACTCTTCCGGCCTCGATCAACAACTGGCAATCTCAGTGGATGACCCAGTTGCCGATCCTGTCGATCGTCTAAGTTTGGACCTGACTGGTTCCTTCGTCGATGCCTATACGGCAGATGAAGTCGAACGTTTTGTGGTCGATGGTACTTTTGTCATCGATGGTGTTAACGGCACACCAACGGTTGCTGGCGGATTAAATTTAATCGGTGATGGCGATGAGACCTTAGTTGTTGAATCTGCGCTGGATGCCGGTTGGATGATTAGTGGCGACGGATCCGGTGATTTAACGATGGATGTTGAGCCATTGAACTTCACTGGTCTTGAGTCCATTGTCGGAACGACGGGGATCAACACGGTCGACGTGACAAACACTTCAACAGACCTTGAGATTACGACTCGTGACGGTGCCGATGTATTTAACATTGAAAATGTTGGCACAGGAATTGTGACGGTCAACTCAGGTGATGCTGATGATGTGTTCAATGTCATCAACTCAGGTGGCGGCGTATTCCTGATGGGTGAAGTTGGAGATGATTCTTACAATGTCGATCTTAACAACCCGGGTGGATTGATTACGATCCGCGACAGTGTTGGTTCAGAAAACGATTCGCTATCTGCCCTTGGTACCGCCGGTGATGACGTCTTTATCTTTGACGGCACACTCGTCGATGTGAACGGTGTTCAGATTGACCACGAAGGTGTGGAGAACGTTAGCTACGACGGCCTTGCTGGCGACGACATTTTTGAAATTCGCTCAGCGGTTGGCGGTGACGTAAAAGACTTTACCG
>Ga0214477_100907_pt1 | contig 17742 bp, 20 predicted proteins | sample M1_20Mar14CPVII9_FD_165058 | JGI IMG/M metagenome (GOLD analysis project Ga0214477, IMG submission 165058) | Marine eukaryotic communities from Monterey Bay, California, United States - M1_20Mar14CPVII9sort6BwellC16 | ecosystem: Environmental > Aquatic > Marine > Unclassified | place: USA...
TAAGCGGAGTGAAAGGTGCCGAGTTTGATTTATCAGGTGTTATCATGACAGATACAGATGTTACCAATGCAAACTTTCGTGATGCACAATTTTCTAAAGGATATTTGAGGAATAGTAACTTTGACGGGGCAGACTTTACAAATGCGATAGTTGACAGGGCATCATTTAAGGGAAGTTCGTTGAGGGGAACCATCTTTCAGAATGCTGTATTAACTGCTACAAGCTTTGATGGTGCTGATGTTGAGAATGCCGACTTTTCAGATGCATACATTGGAGACTTTGATATTAGGAATTTATGTAAGAATCCAACATTAAAGGGAGAGAACCCAACAACTGGTGCTGATACTGCACTTTCAGCTGGCTGCCTTGGACCCAAATAAGTTCAGTTGTTTATCTTAAGTTAATTGAACAACTCTTATATTAATACATCAAATATATACAATCTTTACAGAGTGCAACTTCTCATTCTACCCAGTGATTTCATCACGCAATACATACTTAATTGTTGGTTTTCCCCTGGCCAATGGATCGGCAGATATCCAGCCTGTAAAAGGAGGATACTGATGATTTGTGCTATAGGGTGCAATCCAGCACTTTTTCTTGTCGACTCCTATAGGATCGCCGTCCTCATCCATCCCAGTAGGGGGATACTTTCGAACAATTGCCCATCCTTTGTATGTATCTTCATCCTTTGGCTCCCAATATTGAACACGAAAAGTAACTTGATGTCCTCCCCATCTTACAGTACGCTCCTCATCAGGCTTGTATTGATCCCAGCTAAGACGATCGTATGTAAAATCCCCATCTGCATTACATGATGTACCTGATACTACAATATGAGAAATGCAACGACTCAATAGCATATCCTTTTCCCAACTTTGACGAGATGATACGAAATCTTTTGGAAAATTCTCAGCTTCTAGGTCCATTTCAGAATGGATATCTAATCTCAAAAGTTGTCGGTTTGCTTTGGAGTACTTGAGAACTGGCATCAACCTCTTTAATTGTAATTCAGTAAACATTAATCTCCCGTATGGAGTCCTTGAACTCTGTAGTTTTCTCCAGATATAAACCAACCCCGGCTTCAATGCGTCTTCCAAGCTTGCCTTATGTGCCACAATAACTAAATCAATGATCAAATCAAGGTCAAGTGTTCCCTTTTTCTCCATATCATATAATGAATTGAACTTTAAGTAGTCTGATATGATATGTGAGCAGAGGTTTCTTCCAGCCTCAAATTCATATTTATCATAAAACTCGATAACAGATAATGCATCCTGTACATTCATCTGTCTTACTGCAATAGGATCGTCAATAAACTTTATCATTTGTTCCCATGTTTCAGATGTTATATCTGGGAATGAAATAACATGTTCACGTTGCTCCTTCATGGGCACAGCTAGCATAGTATCAATGTATTTACTCTTTAGTGATAGAGCTTGTGAATGATACCATAATATACTTTGATCATCTCCACTACCAAGTATAACCTTCAGATCAGGCTCACTTGATCTTAGCTTCTTTGCTTGTCTTTCATCAGTGGTGATATCACTGCTTTCACTTGTCATGATTCTTCTCTACTACCGTACACTAATTTACTAATAATTCAAGTTATAATAAAACCTCTGCAAGGTATATGATCGATCAATCGGTGCACCTATTACACCTATAGATATTACTTTATTAAGATGCGCCACCACCGCCGCCAACTTTAAGCTATAATATTGCAAATATTCCTCCTATTACCAACCTCTTCCGTCGAGAATTGTCGCCATCAGAAAGAACTTTCAAGTTGTTGCTAGAGAGAGAGGAGTAAGTCGAATATGGCATGACTGACTGGCGATAGGACGGTCATTTTTAAAGAGGTAATTTATATGTACTGGAAATGCGGCACTACCTCCTTCAATCCTAGAATATACTGAGAAATGGATGAAGATCCGGATAATTTGGCGGCATTATTCTTTGCAAATCAAGCTGCAAAGGAAAAACAAAAGGCAACACTTCCGACAGATGATTGGGTGAAAGTTGTTGAAGCAGTTATGAAGAAGAGAAAGTTGAGAGGTAGTAACACTTCAGATGTATCAACAAGTGATGGTATTAATACAAATCATAGTAGTATTGATCATAAGACTAGTGGTATAAATGCATCGGCGTGGCTAGTAACAACTATGCCACCTACACCAAAAGAAATGTTAACGGTATTGATGGGATAATGCTAGATACAAGTGACACTCATTGCAGTTTAGGGAGTACAAGTATTAGTAGTAAGTAATATGAATTAGGTTGTACTAAATCAGAAACACGGAAGTAAATTAAGCCATACTTGGTGGAAAAATTAGTTCGAGATAATGGAGAAGAATGTTGAGCACATCATTTTTGATATGTGATTACCTTAGGTTGGTAGTATAGTTAATGAACACTATCAGAGAAAAGCTGTGGTATTACTGATCCGCCCAAGAGTGGATGATAATGTAAGTTTTCTTTCAAGATATGCCGAAGATAACAGAGCGAGTTCTCATGTGGTATATATATATATATGTGATACATTGGCTAGACTATCTGATCTCTCTCGAGTACATATCACGATGTCGTATCCTACCAATTATTCGTTTACCACACTACAAATGGAAAGATGGATGTTCATTGTCAAAAGATTGGGTGTCGTTCACTTCTACTTGCTGATTGTTACCAGTTTCCAAGCTGGCATTCTTGTCCCATGACTTGTTCACTCAGGAAAAATATGGATAGCAGGATATAAGTGGGACAATCGGGGCGAAGAACCCACCTCATACCACTAGAACTGATATCACGGCCCCGGATTATAGATGTCTTGTGGACAGAGAACTGCATGATGATACCCTTCCTTTTGACATGGCTATCGCCGATCTTTTCATTTGTTAGTTTCGAGGACCCAATATCAAACAATGGCAGCCGATTTGTATTTGTTTAGTCACTTTACAAGTGGACTGCCCATTGCTTTAAAGTGGACAATGAAAAGGTTTCCCATTCTTACTGTTAGGGTGTGAGAAGTAATATTGACCACACATATCTTATGTTCTAACAATTGCTGCTCTATTTCTTCCATAGTAGCCTTTCATCAACAACATAAAGTAATATAGTATTTACATTAATATAATAATAATAATAATAATAATAATAACTTACAAAGTAAATAATATAGGTCACCTCGTAACTGTTAACTGCATGACTGATAACTACAAGTGTGCACAAGATACGTTCTTTTTTTCAATATTGATGTTGTTCATTCTCGAATCGTAAAAAAAAGCATAACCATTCAATATCAAAACAGAGTAGACGCTGCCATAACACAACCATCAACAGCACTCCTCAACACCATAAACTATTCATACATATAAACCAAAAAAGGGTAGACTCGCATGGCTCATAAGACCCACACTCTGACCACTGAGTTACACGGACTATATTTGTCCGAGACGGGGGTCGAACCCGCGACCATGGGCTGTCTTTGCAAATTGACATTCTCGAGTCTACTTGAAAAGCCAATAGTTTTAGTATGTATAGTCAGGTTTACTTAAAGTAGTAATCGTCAGGAAATTAGGATTTAGGATGCATGATGCATCAAGGAGAGGTCAGAAGGTGATACTATTTATGTAAACATTGCATACCTAATAATGGATAGGTGTGTTTTTGGCGGCGCCATATTAATACTTCTGAGTTTCAGTTAATGATGATTTCAATACAACACACTTACTCGTCTCCCATTTATTACTTATATTAGAACAATGTTAGAATATCGGTATTTGAGGATCCATTGTTATGATCATGATCTACTAAATCTACAACATAAGCAGAGTATTACTGATATGTTGCTACCTGACTACTTCAAATCAGTTAGTCGGTAAATATACGTACCTACATGATCTAGAGTAGCTGTAGGAAATTGGTAAAGAGGGTATCATGACAGAAGAAGAAATATAACAGCAGAGTGGCAAATATGCTGTTCAAGTTTAATCAATTATATCTGGACAAAATTGGTGAACGATTCACAACAATGGCAACACAACATCGGGTGCGTGGTACAATATAAAACTTTCTTACACAAAACTTTCATCAGAATTCTATACAACAACACAAGAACACGGTCATTACAATACTTTCTATCTTCTTGCGGCTTGGCGTGAGGTATATATCTTTTTAGGGGTTTACATTCATGTTGTCGGTAGCAATATCAGCACCATTAATGAAGCCACCACTAATTTCAAGTGTACCGAGGTCAGTTCCACCCACGAGAGTCTTTTGCTCAACCTTGATATCATTCTTCTTGGAGTCAGAAACGGTGGTATCGGTGATAGTAACAGTTAACAAACCAGTACCTTCACTTTCCAGTTGTGCGCCGTCGTCAAGGTTACCGATAATACTGCTACCTGAAATGTCAACTTCCACATCACCAGTACCATCTGAGCTTACTTTGACACCTAGCGATTAAAAAATGGAATAGATACATGTGTTAGTAACGAGCAATGTGCATATAATATGATATGTTTACAAGAAAGTGAACCTACCTTCGTTGAAATTATGATTTGCTGTTACTTGAGCAAATCCTGCATCAACTGCACCATCATCTGCTTCGTCGAAATCAAAGCCCTCGTCCAAATTGTCAGAAGCAATAGTATTAGTGATGAGTACTGATAAATCTCCATCATCTGCTTCATCGATATCAAATCCATCGTCCAAGTCCAACTCGCCTTCATCAATACAGGAGGGATCGGTGGCATTTGCCGCCGTGATACATTCAGAGGCCTCGACATCATCAACACATTCGGGGACATAGCAATAATCTCCATTTCCAATAAACTCAGAGTCCTTGGTAGTAACATCAACATCTCCTGGGCCTGCTTCATCGAGTTCTACTCCATCTGTATATATAGAAGAGAGGAATTAACATAAGTTATGTAATAGGGCTAAATGAAACGAATCATACAGACATTGACGTACCTGCTCCATTGTAATTGAATTTTGAATCAATAATAGTAGCTCTGAGATCACCCATACCACGCTCATTTACCCGTACACCATCACCGTCAAACCTCCCTTTACCCGAATTCTCTACAGTTACACGGAAAAGATTTAGCTCGACAGATGCATCAGAACCACCTCCTGTTCCCTGGTTTCCATTACCGCAGTTAACTTCGGTACAGTCATTAACGAGTACACCATAACTGGCAACACCAGATACTTTAACATTAGTAAGAATTACAGCTGCAGTTCCAGTGGCATCGTTAGGTACATCAACGAAGATACCCTTTCCAATCCCTTGATCATTAATCGAGTAGTGACCTAACCCTTCAAATTCAACGTTACTGATCCCAACCGCAAGTGTAGCATTGGTTGTAAGCAAATCGAAGTCATCATCACCAATGATCTTTGGCATATCTTCGGCTTGGATTGCAAGTAGATTAGTACCGATGTATTGAAGAGTGCTCTCGATAGTAATTCGTTTTACCCTACTTGAAATAAAGATGATATCGCCTGAACCAGATGCGAGATCTTCTAGAGCTTGACGGAGAGTGCCTGGGCCAGAATCAGCACCACTTGTTACAAGAATTGCTCCAGGAGGTGGAGGTACCTTCCCAGACTTGCTACTACCGCCACCACGGCCCATGGCAAGAGACATGGACATGGAGTCGAAGTCCATACTGAAAACATCTTCTTGCAAAATACGAGATAGACTGTGTTGTTGTTTGGTACGTCTGGCTGATGAACGACGACGGTTGAGCTTCGTCTTCTGTATATGATTGTGACAAGATGTGTTCATTGATAAGGAAGCATAAGATATGTAAGATATAAGCACATGAGTATGATGAACACATATAAGATGAACACATATCATAATATTCATATGTCGATGTGAACATATAATATGCGTTGAACATCATACCGACGAACATACGTGAAGAACATATCACTATCATATATGAAGCACAGATGTGAACATATCATATTATGAACATATCATATGAACATATCATGAATATGAATATGAACATATCATATGAACTCGTCATATGAACTCAACGCACACGATATGCATATCATTATTCACATAACATACGACGATGAACGATGTAATCATTTGTTACTTACCGCTAGTTGATCATCAGCACTGGCACTAGCAAGGATGACAGTCGCTAGGAAGATGGATGATGATAGTTTCATGTTGGTATATTGATTGATAGGTAGAATGTTGTGAAGAGGGTGTTGTTGCAATTAATGAGCCAATTTGTAATGAGGATCCAACGCAATGGCAGCAAGTACATAGCAAGGTGGTGGCAAGTTTAATTGTTCAATCAACGCATAAAAGATGAATCCTGATGAATCATCAAATGTCCAGTACCGGGTATCTCTTGCTTGTCCAGAAATAATCTATAATGTACTGAATAGCCCATTTAAATCCGTACTCCACTCATTAAAAAAGTTGAAAAGTTGAATTGGTAAGGTGTTGCTAGAGTATGCAATTAAGCTGTGGTATTAGGGCAAAGGATTATTAGTTTATCAAATATAGAAACAATATTAAAAAAAAATGACAAAGTATAGATTTAGCAGCGGTGGCGTCATATCAATAGCTCTCAAGATGATTGCAATAACTTTATTGTCCATGACGTCAGTGATGGCCTTTACCTCACCATCTACTAGATTTACAACCTCCACCAATAACAATAAGCCACTATCATCAAATAGATATATGTCAACAACACCCAACAATGAACAAGAACAAATAAACTATAACGCAATACACGTTCCCAAATCAGGAGGCGCAGGAGTCAAATCAGCATCTGAAATAATGTCAAGTAAACAACCATTATCACTAGGTGCTCCACCACCACGCAAACCCAAGGGTGGTTCATTTATTACACAAGGTGGTATACAAATTGATGCTATTGTACGTCCATTACTATATACACATGGTGATATTAATCCTTGTGATGTAGATGAAGAAGATTGTGAATCATATGTTAGTGAATTCTTTTCTAATGGCGGAAAGGAAAGTGAAAGTGGTGAAGAAAGTGAATATAGTTGGGGTAGTGATGGTGCTATTGAACGATTGATTGATTTATTAGATTATAGGAAGGGTGCTTTGTTAACTAGTTCGTATGAATTCCCTGGACGGTACGTACTTAATTTATTTGTTGTTGAAGTTTGTTTGGTATTTTGTTGTGTATTGGTTTGTTGTGTGTTTTGTTTGTTTGTTGGGTTAGTTTGCAAGTTTAATCTCACTACATTTGTACCCCATTTATAACAATACAGATATGCACGATGGTCATTAGGGTTCGTAGATCCACCACTCTCCGTAATCGGTACCGGCTCTCACTGCAAAATATCAGCATTAAACAAACGCGGACAAGTATTATTATCACCTATCTTATCTTCCATGAATAAGTTATTAGATGATGGTATATTATCAAATGTTAATATGGATGATAGTGATGGTGAAGGGAGTATTAGTGTTGTGGTTAGTAAGGCTGGTGAGGTTGGTAGTTTTAGTGAAGAGGAGCGTAGTCGACAGGTAAGAAGAGTTTGTTTTGTTAGTTTTTGTGTGTGTCTTTGTGCACATCATATGTCTATTGTTAATATTGCAACTCTGACTAACACTCTCATCATCTATCTCTCCCCACACACACACACAAATAATCACATATATACACAAAATAGCCATCATTATTCTCAGTAGTACGAGCATTAGTCGACCTCTTCAACTATAACAGTGACGAATCAGGTGATTTACAATTAGGATTATACGGTGCATTCGGGTACGATTTAACATTTCAATTTGAACCAATAGACTTAAAACAAGACCGTGATATTAATCAACGTGATGTAGTATTGTATTTGGCGGATGAATTAGTTGTTGTTGATCAATCACGTAATTCGGCATGGACTGTTAGTTTAGATTTTACTTTTGGTGACGAAACAACGAAGGGATTAAGTCATGATGGTATATCTACACCATTTACACCATATACAGGTGACTTTACTGAAACTAGAGATACACCCGAGGGTGAATTTACAAAATCAGTTGATAAAGCCAAACATGAATTTAAAATGGGTAATCTGTTCGAGGCGGTATTATCACAGACATTTCGTAAACCATTAGATGCAGAGATGACACCATCACGATTATTTAGACGATTACGATCACGTAATCCAAGTCCATATGGATTCTTCTTTAACTTGGGTGAAGATGAGTATTTGGTGGGTGCATCACCTGAAATGTTCGTTCGATGTGAAAAAGTTGAGAATAATGATTATCGTCCAGGCGCGATGCGTGTTGAGACATGTCCAATTTCTGGTACGGTAGCTCGTGGTATGGATGCATTAGAGGACGCGGCACGTGTCAAGAGTTTAATTATGAATTTGAAAGAAGAGAGTGAATTAACAATGTGTACAGATGTTGATAGGAATGATAAGTCGCGTATCTGTGAACCGGGTAGTGTCAAGGTTATTGGACGACGTCAAATTGAAATGTATAGTAGGTTGATACATACGGTTGATCATGTCGAGGGATATTTACGTCCAGAGTTTGATGCACTTGATGCATTCTTATGTCATACTTGGGCAGTGACTGTTACAGGCGCCCCCAAGACGTGGGCTATTCAATTCGTCGAAGATATGGAACGCAGTCCACGATGTTGGTATGGTGGAGCTGTGGGATTAGTTGGCTTTGATGGAACCATGAATACTGGACTTACATTGCGTACTGTACGAGTGAAGAATGGTATTGCCGAAGTACGAGCAGGCGCAACACTGCTATATGATTCAGACCCAGAAGCAGAAGAACAAGAGACTGAATTAAAAGCATCCGCCATGCTGGATGCCATCGATGCAACACGTGACAGTGTAGATGATCTAGACGACGATGATGATGTAAAGCTTGCGTCAGTTACCAAGGGAGCAGGTGATGGAAAGAGTATCATCCTTGTTGATCATGAAGACTCATTTGTTCACACTCTTGGTAATTACCTACGTCAAACTGGTGCCGAAGTTACAACATTACGAAGTGGACCATCGGCACTTCGAACAATCCAACAATTAGTTGATGACGGGAAGAAACCAGACATGGTCGTACTGTCTCCTGGACCTGGAAATCCAACCGACTTTGAATTATCAAAGACAATTTCACTTTTGGAGAAGAATAAAATCCCCGGCTTTGGTGTTTGCCTTGGCCTACAGGGTGTGGTAGAACACTTTGGTGGTGAACTTGGCGTGCTTGGTTATCCCATGCATGGCAAGCCATCACCTGTAACACTTACAGAACCAGGAAAGAGCAGTGATAGGTAAGAAAAGAGACGTTTACTTTGTTTATTGTATGTCCTCATCTCACATGCAACTTTCATCAACCACAGCATATTTAATGGCCTGCCAGAAACATTTGAGGTGGCAAGATATCACTCATTATATGGATTGAGCGATAAGCTCCCATCATGTCTGGATGTCACAGCTTTGACTGAGGACGGAATTGCCATGGGTATTAAGCACAAGACATTGCCATATGCAGCAGTTCAATTCCATCCCGAGTCAATACTGACAAGTCCAGCACATGGTATGACAATATTGAAGAATGCCTTGTCCTTTTTATCTTATGAAAGTGAGGCAAATTAAACATAGTAGTTGGATTAACATATTTAAATCCTAACAATGTATAATTACAGGCATAACTTTGTCACCAACTATCCCTTTGTTGTGCGAAAAAGGATACCAGTGACTAAATAGTGAGTGAAGGTGGTATGATGATTGATGATGATGATGATTGATGATGCACGCTTGATGCTTGAGTTATTACAATCTGTGTTGACGAGCTGTAAGATATTGCTTAGCTGTTTCATATCGTCTTGCTTTACAACACTCTCACGCTCTACAATTGCAATTGATTATCACCACTTAAATGATGCTTGAATGCTCGAGCTATTTCATGTCTTGCCCTCACTAGCTCTCCAAACATATATTACACAACAACTATGACGGACTGTCGGTACTATGCTATAACTGGCGCCAATAGTGGTCTCGGTGCAGAGGCAGTTCGGCAGCTGGCAGACTATTCATCGTCTCAGACAAATACTCAAACAACAATATACTTGCTTTGCAGAAATGTTGATAGTGCCAATGAAACAATTCAAAATCTATCCAAACAATATCCATCACCGAATAATATAAAATTCAACAGTATACAATTTGATTCATCAAATCGAACATCAGTCAAGTTTGCAATCGAGGAACTGTCGAACAATATACCCGATGAGTGTATAATTGACGGGCTTCTACTAAATGCTGGGGGCTTCACATCAGATAGGAAGGGATGTTTATGTGGAAGTGGAGCAACAGTTATAGCCGAGACAAACTTGATTGGTCATGCTGCTCTTGTAGATGGTCTTATAGAATCAAAACGAATCGGAAAGAGTAGTAGAGTTATCTTCTCCGGTTCGGAAGCGGCTTTAGGTGAACCGTTTGCATATAAATGGGATGATAATGATAATTTGGAAAGTTATGTCAACATATCAATGGAAAGAGATACAAGAAGTATTCACCAGCGGATGGATATGGGCATATAAAGGCATTGATTGCCTTCTATTGTTCTGCAATTGCAAGAAGATATAGTGATGTATACTTTGCAACAGCATCTCCTGGATCAACTCGGAATACAAATCTTATAGATCAAGGCTCGTTCTCAGGTCCTATACAGTTTATGATTAAAGGATTTATCCGCATGTCAGGTCAGCATGATGTTTGTGTCGGTGCCAAACGATATATAGATGCATTATTGCCTGATCAAGAGGACTGGAACTATGCTAGTGGATCTTTTGTACTATCAAAGAAGGGATACATTGGCGATGTTTGTGTTGCAACAGAACTGAAGAAAGGAAAAGTATTCTCTGATGAATCAAAGCAAGAGTATGTACATGAAGCTGTGCATCAGTTTCTTTGATCTAACTTATAGCCAGGCTTAAATAGCTTACAAATATACACATCACTTCACATTTACTTATGCTCATCCCATATATACATACACTTGATATTTACTCGTGCTCATTCATATCAGCTCGGATTATGCATTCTCATAATTATCCAAGCGAGAGATCAACACATCCTTTGGCCCATCAAAGTCCAAATCATACTTGAGCATCTTTCCAATTAGTATGTTGATAGTGCTGTCGGTCTCGCTTGATAGCCCATTAACAGCAATCATTAGCTCACGCAACAACTCGACGTTTGTGGCTAGTTGGTTAAACGAGTCCGTGTGAACTAAGTCTTCAAAATTACACACATACATCTTCATAGCATACTCTTTGAGCAAGAAGCAATTCTTGTCATGAGCAAATATAAGGATCTCTGTAACATTATCTTTGTCAATTGTAAGCGACGCGATCTTGGCAGCCTGTGCCTCAAGCTTAAGACCAGTGATGTTGTACTTATCAGTAATGTCAATTATTTCATGATAGTGATCAACTAGATACTTAAAGTCGGGTTGATCATCTCCATAGACATATCTGAGCATAAATTTGAATAGCTTGAGAGTTGTGCCTTCAATTACCACTGTACTTTTATCGCCATCCGTGAAGAAACTGTCTAGCTGCTTAGCATTGAGTTTTAAAATGAGTTTATGGGCTGGAAGGCTGATGCCTTCAACCATGAAGAACACATCAGCATCCTCTCCACTGTCAAATAGCTTCAGTACATTGCTTTGAAGAGTAGACGCAGGAAGATTGAAGCTTGAAATATCAATAATGTCATCCTCAACTTCCAGTTCAATGATAAGAGCATTATCCACAAGGAGAGATCTTGCAGTAGAACCATCAAGAAACTGAACTCCATTCAGGCTTTCTTCTTCGGTCTCATTTAACGGCTTTAGAGCACCATGTGCAGTAACAAACTTTCTTTTCTTAGCTATTGCCCCCGTTTCATCTCTTGCAATCAATGTCACACATGATTTAATCGAGTAGCCAAGAGACTTGGCTTCTTTGGACTTGATTGGATTCTGTTTGTATGGATGTAGTTTATACTTTAAATAAGAAGAAAGATAATCAGACAGTACAGTATTAGTTCAAGTAAAGGCAATCATAAACTACTTATCCTTACCTGATAATCGTCAACATTCGGATTGACTACATTGAATCTGTTTTCGAAGAAATCCACACGCATACTGAGGCCCCACATATTTCCTACTCGATCTTGTGCTTGGGCGTCCACAAAGCGTCTCAGCAACCCACCATTAGGCTTTATCATTACTTTCCATTCCCCCTCCTTTGATGTTATGTCAGAATACTCATCCGGAGTTAAGTCCCCACCTGACTCGGAGATGTCATGGAAATTGTTAAACTTGAATAGTAACGTCGATGGCATTATTATGGTGTGTATGAGTAGTGTATATAAATGAAGTGATACGGCTTAGTGTGAAACAAAATATGGTTTGCGGCTTTGTGCTACCAGAAAATCAGTTTCTTGTTCAATATGTTTCTTTTATTTCAATACTCTAATGATAATGGTATCCATGATTGATAGAATCGGATTACTTGCCAAACGGAGCAAAATTACCACTACTCAAACCCTCCTTTGAATACTCTTCTACTTTAGAAGCAATCTCTCTTGCCTCTTCTTTTGATTTGGCAACAACCGCTCCATTGGAAGTTAACTTCTTATACCATGGTTCATCTATCTTCTCACCGACACATATTAGATAACTTGTTTTTGCACTATCTGCCGCCGAGGTTGTAATTTGTAGATAACTTTCATCTTTATTATCATCAAGGACATGTACCGCATAAGTTTCTTTTGTTTCGGTATTACTATCATTTCCATATGTGGCACACCCTTCAAGATGCACAACAAATCCGCCATACTCGCCATTTATTGGGAATTGCAATGTTGTACCAGAATCTTGAGTAACATGGGCAACAGTGATTGGATGAGGAGTACATATTGAACCTCCCTTTCCAACAAAGTATCGAATACTACCAATTACATCTCCTTCACTATTTAATGCCTCTTCTACTGGTAGATTTGTATCATGCTGTACTGAAGGAGATTTCAACCGATCTTCTTCCTTCACACTAATCCAAAGTTGCATAAGTTTGATATGTTGCAAAGGATCTGCTGATTCATCATCTACAATTGTCATTTCATTATGAAATAATCCACTTCCAGCATCTACCCAATACGAAGCGGGACCCTCGATAATTGTTTTGCCATCATGAAAACTATCCCAACTTTCTACTTTTCCTTGCAGTAGTAGAGTAACAACCGAATGGCCGCGGTGCGGATGAGCACCGAATTTTGGTAGACCACCTTTGGAAATTACAGCTGCATCAAGTAACATGAAGGGATTACATTCCTCAAGAGAGTGTTCTGTACCGGCTCCATCGATATCTACAGTTCCGATTAATCGATTTATTGGTCCTGATTTTTTGGGGGATACAATTTGGGATATCTTTCTCCCACTGCCACTATAATGTCTTGTGTTTTTGCTCATCATTGACAGAGCTATTGGTATACGTTGCAAAGCTAATCTAGTTGAAATGATCATATATTGTCTTTATTATTGTTTAGTTTTTGAAGATATGAATCAAATATGTTATGTTTGTGTTATGATTTTATGAGCACAAAAATAGTATCATGTAAGAGATCATCAGTCGTGATGAGTGAGAGACAATTAAACACTGCTCAAGCAGAAATAAATTATTGCTTACCATCATAATATCCTAGTCTACTTTGCCGTGCATATGTAACTCCATGGAGGGAGCGAGGCGAAGGGTACCATATCTTTTATTTGGCGATAAAACCATTATGTAGCTCTTAGCGTGTGATGATGGTTGATAGTAGGGAAGTGTAGCGGTATTATCTGAGCTTATATTATATTGCAATTACCAACAATGAGTAAGGGAGACGCTGCGGTTAATACACCAGCCGATGGAGGCACTCCTACACTATCAACGATCTTTCTAGACGTCTCCGAAGTCGCTGACAAAATCGTATCTTTTCTACCTGCCAAAGATGTACTTGGTTTACACACTGTCGATAAGGCTTGTCATAATTTGATATCTAAACGTGAGGATGTATCATTTGAAGAGTTTCTACGCAGGGATTTTGCCGAAGGTAATGTTCTAGCATATGTTGCAAAAGAAAGGGAGCTCAATTACAAGCGTTTATATCTAGCTTTTTTACATAAGTGCACCTTATCAAAAGTTGAAGTTGATGGTACCTGTGGTCATAATGGGAATACTAAAAGGATATGTATTGATTGGCGATGCCCAGCACAACTTGAGACAAAGAAAGAAGGCGACGAAGATTATGAATTCCCAGACGAATGCGAGGGCCCTCTTCGACCAGTATCAGAAAATAATGAGGATGTTGCTTCATTGGTATTCATTGCACGTGTGGGAAATGATGGATTAAGTGTATTGATGGATTGGGAATATTATGGAACGGAAAGTACTGAAATGGGGAAGAAATTAGTCCTTGATTAGTAAGTTTTAGCATTGTTTGAAAAGTGCACATAAGATGTGTTCGATATTGCTAATGTTTTTAACACATCACACATTCTCTCTAGTCATAGGAACTATGCCATTAATGATAATGATTGTTGCTTCCTCCCATCGTGCACCGAGGAAGTAGAAGATATTCTAGATATGGCAACTACTGACGAGGATGACAATTGGTATAAGGAAGTTGAAAAGTCATTAAAAGAGTCTTGCCATTTGACACTACATGTAGTTAATGTCAAGGAATTCCAAGTTATGTCTTTGCTGGATAAAACTTCATTTGGAGAGTTTGGGGGTCCGGATTTTAGTGGGGATGCTGATATGTCCGTTTGTGGGTATGGATATGATTTGCCTAATCTTTACGGGGTGCCTCCAAAAAGGTCTCCATACTATAGGAACTTCAGTGACAGTGACTTCCCAAGCAGTGGGTATGATGAGGAGCCACCAAAGGGTATGGGGTTCAAGTTAGTGGAGGAATTGATTTCACGTTTCTCCACTATGCCAAGAAGGGAGATGCAAAAGATCCCGATGATTTTGATGATACTAACAGAACATTCTGTAGAAAAAATGTAGGGATCGAGCTCACATCAAGTTCAAACGATGGGTTATCGTTCCACTTTGAGATGTATAATCGATCTGCTATCCGCATCTGCAGTTTTCTTAGGGCTTTGGTAAAAGATAAGTGTGTAACAGTGGGCGGTGGTCAGTTGTTATTAGCTGATGATGTCACCGCTCCATTGACTCAGCCATCTTGGGTTGATACCGATAAGGTCCTTGACAGGATTACTTCCTTTGCCTCATTTGAAGACCAAGCTGGAATGCTTCGCCTCGTATGCCGTAAGTTTGAAGCATCTGCTTTGAGGCAATTGGAAGAGAAGATCGAGAAGACGAAAGTGATCGGGTATCAGAATAGTAGCTGTGAAGGTGGCCCAAGCTGGTTCAAGGTATCAGTCCGTAATGATTGGTCTGATGACTGTCTAGCAAGTGAAGAAGGAGTCATTGATGATGCTTTGTGGTTTGCTTCGTGTCGCTGTGGTTGGGAGAAATGCGAGAGTAAAGAGAGTTGCCCTTCAGTTAACAAGCCTGTGTTATATGATGATAATGGAACAATCAAAACTTTGGATATCGAGGAGACTCGGAAGAAACTGTCAGAGAAAGGCCGTATTTTGTTGGTTATGCCTGATGATATGGATTGGAAGGGTGATTACTATGAACCTTATTGTATCGAGTGTTCATTCAAGCGCGGAGAAATGTCTGTATTTGAAGTATGCAGTAAAGTGGATGAGATTATCAATGATAGGTTAGGCCGTGAGCTTCTTTTTGTGGGAGAAGAATGCATGTTGAACCCACATTTGAAGCGGGATTATGGTGTCTCTGCGATATCACATCAAGTCAGTTCGTTCGATCCATCTTCCTTTTGTTTACAAAAGCTAAGGGTGTGGGAGAAGAAGTTTCGACAAAGAAGGCTTGTAAACCATTCAGTGAGGTCGCTGTCGGCAAGGCGAAATCCCACATTTCTGTTGAGAAAGGAGCATATTCTCGTATGAAGAAAGTCTTCCGCTTTTATTCAGCTAATCACGAGCCTATTGAGATTTGTGTCGAGTCGAAGAGCAGTTATGAGATGTATTAGATGACCTTCCTTCATCTTTTCTCTTGATTGGTTAGATCAGCTGCAGCTTAGTGGTGATATGTAGTGGAAGCTGATAGAAGTTCTAATATGCCTAATTTATCTCTATTCTACCTAATTTTACAACTCTATTCTATATGTGGACGTGGCCAGACGATTCTATAAGCCATAAGACGGCTTTGTATCATCAACAGATAGTCAAAGCAAAGCAGACTGCAAACTAGCCTTCTCGCTATTATATTGATCAACAGAATCCATTGTACTCATCCATAACTTACTCTCTGTCTTGCTTGTACTATTCTTCTTGGGCACAGTAACTCGTCCAGTACGAGGACTAATCTCCCAGTGGTTCTTAATCCATTCATCTAAGACATTGGCTGCAACTAATGATGCATTGGTTTCTTCATGTCGTGTAGCACTCTTGGAACTGTACTTCATCCCCTCATGGTATGTCGGTGCTTGAGCAAAACTTGAGGATCGTCCCCATTCATCTATTGGCTGAGTAGTGCATGAAGATGCATTATCTGAATTACACCAGAGCGTAAAGGGTCTTTTCCTCGTGACTATACTATTCGATTGCTCTATAACCGAATCTAAAACTTGCAATACCTTACCACATTGTTCACCCATTCTTCCTTCATGTATCGGCCAGTTGACGACAAAGCCACACACTCTATGTTTTCTAACTGCCGCCTCTAGGTCATATATAAGTTCTTTGTTCACTTGACTCTTTATCCTTCTCTTTCTTGATGCACCGTCTCTATATCCCTCTTGTTGAGACAGTAATGATATTGGTTGCAATATCTCCGTTTGTGTATAATATACATTATGATCGGGATGTTCAGCTATGGCCACTCCAACACATGATTGTGTTATATCTAATGCCATTACTGAACCTACTGCCTTCCTCCAGTCTAATAAATTTGCAACCTTGGCTGAGTTTACCATTGTGCTTGATAATTTAGTTGGTGATATCATCTTGCTATTCTCAACTCTTTTGTAACTCTATTACTTTGCTGCTCGATACGTTGAGCAACTCTTTGCAATAGCAATACTTCTATAACTTATACCTATACTGCTCCACAACACGGGGCTCAACGCTCCAATTGTTCTTTTTTATTGCAATTTGTGATATAACTTCGTTTTCAGTTCTCTCTTTTATATATCAATTCTATTACTATCCTATTCAAGGACTTCTTATATAACTATCTTGCTCTCCTCCGCTTGTGCAGGTTTGTGAGTAGTCTACTACATACAGATTGTCACCATCTTGCTTGTTTCTGTTCGAGAATTTTTGTTGTGTGTTTGAGATCGACTCCGACCGGTCATTCCTCTTAGATCAGCCCCGTACTCTAACTTTTCCGTGCATTTATTATCACAAATCTAATCAATACGTACTCTTTCAGAGTTCTAAGTTGTGTTCTAAACTACCCTACATAATAGTTGCCGGAAGCGATAGATAGATTGGGTTGGTGGTGGTAGGATAAAGAGACTGTTTAGAATAGAAGGTATGTTTGGTTATGTTTGGCGGCGGGCGGCTGTGAGAGTTGAGTTGCATTGCAATAGAATAAAAAGAGTTTTTTTGTTGACATGATTGATGTTGAG
>Ga0214477_100908_pt1 | contig 17737 bp, 14 predicted proteins | sample M1_20Mar14CPVII9_FD_165058 | JGI IMG/M metagenome (GOLD analysis project Ga0214477, IMG submission 165058) | Marine eukaryotic communities from Monterey Bay, California, United States - M1_20Mar14CPVII9sort6BwellC16 | ecosystem: Environmental > Aquatic > Marine > Unclassified | place: USA...
GATAGTTGCATCAATTATGAACTAAATATTCAATTATCTTTTCCAGTATCTGGCCCACTCTCCTTGATTTTGTATAGACTCTTCAAGTATCGATTCAATACATCAATCTCCACTCGTCTTAGTTGTGCTTTCATACCATCATCAATGGCATATCTATCAGCATCCTTACTCATAGGCTCGAGTTCAATATATTGTGCTGCTGGATACTTCATTCTAATCTCCTCTTCAATATGACGAACTTCCCGTTCAACGGCTCGCATCACATCTTCTGCATACCAGCTCAACAAAACTCGTAAGTCTCTATCCAATGAATCTCGTGCATCAAAGAACTCACTTTGATAACGTGGCAAGAGTTTAGCTGCAAGAAATGTACCATCAAAGTCTACTTCTGCTTTGTACGAAAAGGTATCTGGACCTGTCCACTGACTTTGCACAGAGTAGACATTATCAATACTTCGTCTTGAGAGAATGATCTTCTCAATATCTTCTCGAGTTGCCTTATCAAGTCCTTGACCAATGAGGAATCTATGATTGACATTTGCTAACGCCATCCCCATTGCTGCAAGCAAACCAGAGATGCATACACCGGCCATTCCATCAAAGACTGGATTCATTGTATACTGAGTCATTCCGATTCCACCAATAGCCAGCACTACGCCAAGACAAGCTGCTCCATCTTCCAACAAGACTGCCAAAGTGGCTGGATCTCGTACTTTAGTAGTAGCATACTTCCAAAAGGACATATCCTTGTTACCTTCGATACTCATACTTCCTCTAATCCCTTGAACAGTCTTTGAGAAAACATACCCATCTACCACAAAACTCATCAAGAGCACTCCCCAGACTTCGTTAGGTACCTCACTTGTCATGCTCGGATGCATCAACGACTCTACAGCATGTGTCATGGAAACACCGGCACCAAGAAAAAACGTTCCCAAAGCACTAACCAATGCCCAAAAGTATATAGCTTTACCATATCCATATGGATGACTCCTATCTGGGGCATATTGTGAACTATTCAAGCCAACAAGTAGTAGGGCTTGATTACCACAATCAACAACTGAGTGAACAAACTCAGATAACATTGCAGATGAACCACTGGATAATGCAGCTGCTAACTTGGCAGCAGCGATTATAAAGTTACCACCTAGCGCTCGCTGTACATTCTTCATTGTAGTAGCACGAGATTCTGATTGAGTGTCCTGTAACTTCTTCTCAATTGCACGTCGTCGATCTAAATGACTTTTTGGATCTGATAATGTAGCATCAGTTGGTGAGAATTTATAAGTGTATACAGGATGCTGTGATGGTGGAGGAGGTATTATATTGTCGTTGTCAATAGTTTGAACATTGGATGGTTCCATATCAATCTTCTCATTACTTGTAACGGATTGAGTATTAGCTGAAGATTTCGACTCTTCATCTTTTACAGCAGATGTTTTTGCACTGCTACCTTTAGAAGATTCATATGCTTTGAGTTTTCTGTTCAATTCTTTCTTTCCAAAGTTTTGTCTTTTTACAAACAGTCCGGTATCACCATCTAACATTAACTCGTTTCCTTGTAGATAGTCTGCAAAGTCATCTTGTGTTTTCTTTAATTGCTGATTTCTTTGTGGTTTTGTTGTTTGAGATGTTGATGTTGTTGATGATTCCATATCATCTACCTGTGATTTGATAGCATCAATATATTCCTTTGGTACATTTGACTTTTTCTTTGTGTTTATTGTTAGCTGTTGCTGCTCTTCATCTGAAGTGTCTGTAGATTCATCCGAAGTGTTGTCTGTAGTGTCAATATTATCATTAGTAGGGTTGGGTTTTGTATTATTAGCCTCGCTAGCAAATCTCCGGATCTGGTTACTTCTATAACTATACTTCCAGCCATTTATATTGTTGTTTAATGAGTAGAACTGGCAGTCAATAGTATCTGTTGTGCGTCTCCGTATGCACCCAACACTATTTTTATTGCAATTATATTGTGTCAGTCTACTGATAGATGAGATATACGTGCGTCCTGCAGTTAATCATCTATCACCATAGTTATATACTGATAATGTTCTTATCGCTGCCCTCATCTTACTTGTATTGTACTGTGAGAGAATATAGAGAGGTAATTGCTAACAATTATTACTCGTTGGATATTACGTTGCAGTTATTTGGTATTATACCTACTGATATGTAGAAGTGTGAAATCTGATTCGTCACTATTATACTACTACTGTTAATAATACGAATTAATTTATTGCATACCGATACTTCTGATTGATTGGATGATCTAATAATATATAACAAACTGCAACAACCATTGCAACCTATTAATTGCAACATATGAACCGGTATCCTTCGGAGTACTCTCCAGAAATAACTCTCTCAAAGCGGCCCTTTTGAAACAATAACCGGATATATCCATAACCATAACGATTCGTATACCAACATTATACTGTTAAGATCAGTTTTTAACGACCTATCCATTTCTGAACTTGTTGCGCTGATCCATTTATTATACCCTGTGATATATAAACAATAATAATGTCAGAACCGAAACCCTTCTATTCAACAACACCTTTTGCGGTAGGTGGATACATGCTCTGCTCCGCCACTCTCCTGATATCAAACAAATATGCAATCTACAAAGTAGCAGCCCCATCCTTTATATTATTCTCTCAACTAATGGGTACTGCCATTGTTGTTAAAACATTTGCAGCATTAGGTAAAATTGAATGTGATGGATTAGAAAAGACAAAAGTTAAACAGTTCTTACCGGTAGCACTTATATTCCTGGCAACTATATTTAGTAATATGAAAAGTTTACAATATGCCAATGTTGAAACATTCATGGTATTTCGATTCTCGACTCCATTAGTTGTTAGTATTGCTGATTATCTATTCTTGGGTAGGAAATTACCAAGTCCACGTAGTTGGGCATGTTTAATTGCATTATTAGTTGGGGCATTAATGTACGCCAATACAGACTCGGCATTTCATGTGAAAGGATATACCTTCTGTGCTATTTGGTATTGTATCTTCTGCTTAGATCAGATATACTTGAAACATATTACAAATACAGTCAAAATGCAGAGTAATTGGGGAAGAGTATTCTATTCAAACTTTTTGGCCAGTTTGCCATTGATCTTTACTTTTATTAATGATGCAGAGGAAATTACAGCATTAAAAAACATGTCCTTTTCAGCTGGTGTGGCAGTATTCATTAGTGTGGCACTAGGAGTTGGTATGAGTTACTTTGCATGGATGGCAAGATCACTCTTATCTGCGGCAAGTTTTACAGTTGTGGGTAATACATGCAAGGTATTAACAATTGCAATCAATGTATGTTTATGGGATAAGCATGCTTCTCCAATTGGTATCGCCTGCTTACTGTTTTGTCTCGGAGCTGCCTACTTTTACAAACAAGCTCCAATGCGAGCTGATGCGAAAGATTCAGATGATGCAGGAGTTGAGACTAAACAGTTACTACCCAAGTAAAGAAAGAAGTAGTCTAGAGGCTGAATATATGTACCATAATGATTGAATAATGGATGAGTAAATAGCTTATTCTTATCTTAGCTTATAATCCAGCTTTTTTTAGAATATCATATAACAGCTTACTCTTCTTCAACTTATCATAGTAGACATCAGCTGCCATTTGTTGGATGGCAATACTATAGCTTGGATATGAATGCATGACAGTTGACATCTTATCAAATGATAGCTTCGCGTCCTTTGCAACGGAGAGTTCTGATATTAATTCTCCTGCAGCTGGTGACATTATTGTGGCACCTAGTATTTGCTTTGTCTTTGTATGATATACAATTTTGATAAATCCATGAGTATCTGTGCCCTCGCATACAGCTCTATCAACTTTTGATAATGATCGATGGGATATTGATACTAAATCTTCTCCAAGTTGCTGTTTTGCAGCTTCTTCTGTGAGTCCGAACGAGGCGATTTCTGGATCTGTAAAAGTTGTAGCCGGAACCTGAGATAATACCCCTCTATCTTTTAGTGGTAGGAGTATGTTCCTAGCCGCTATGGCACCTTGATATCCGGCATAATGAGTGAACTGTCGATCTCCCGTGCAATCACCAGCTGCAAAGACTCCCTTGATTGAAGTCTGAAGATTGTCATCAACTAGAATTCCATTGTTCGAGTTGATTTGAACTCCAATGTTATCGAGGCCCAAGTTTTGTATATTTGGTACTCTACCTGTGGCCACTAATATGATCTCCGACTATTGTATCTTCAGAATCTGTTAATGCTACACTTATTAATCCATCATCATCACTTTTTGATACTGATTCAACTCGTTGATTGCAAATCACTTGTATTCCTTCTTTTTCAAATACTTCTTGTAACTCAGTCGATGCTTCAACCTCTTCTGTTGGTAATAGTCTATTTGATGAGATTAGCGTAACAGAACAGCCAAGTTTTGAGATTGCTTGTGATAGTTCACAACCAATTGGTCCTCCGCCTACTATAACTATCCTCTTTGATGTCACTTGTTGTGTTGGATTCTGATCTATAGATAAAAAGAATTCATTCCACACATTTTCATATGTCCAATACGGTACTGTTTCCAACCCTTTAATATCAAGCTTTGGATCTCGTGGAGATGCTGCACCTGTTGCGATTACTATACCATACTTTGCATTGAGTTGAAATGATGTGTCATTCAAATCATTTGATACATCTATAGTTTTCTCATCTCTAAAGGTTGCCTTTCCCTGAGCTAAGTCAATACCTAATGATTGCAATACTTTTGGACTATCATCCTCTTCATATATTCGATTTCTCTTCTCATCAATATCTTTCTTGACATCTTGAAGCATTCTGCGCAGTGCTGTATCGTCTATTTTGGAGTTTCCGTATGAGTCATTCATTTGTTGCCATGTATATGCTCGTTTTGCAGCAGAGAGTAGAGTTTTTGAAGGCACACATCCAGACCACGTGCAATCCCCTCCAACTTTATTTGCTTCTACTAAACATACCGATTTATCAAAGGTTGCAGCAAATTTGGCTGCAGTCAACCCAGCAGATCCTCCACCAATCACTATCAAGTCATAGGTTGTTGATGTAGATGCCTTGAGCGATACGGGCTTATTCTTCTTACTCCTTCTGTTTATCTTCCAACCTTTCATGTGTGATGTTTTTGTTGATGGATGCAAACTAGATGTGACGCAATTTGTAGACAAAGACGTAGGCGAAATAACAAATGCATCAATTCTACATATAACAGATAGCCAACATGCAACACATATATAGACGAGGCCTCTCCTAATCATGGCAAACATATGCTGTCTATATAGATTATGATGTCCATCCTTATAGTAACACTAATGAAGATTATTTGCACTGCCCTCATGACTGGTAGGATACCTACCACCCCCAGCTTGCAAAAACAGAACATCTGCTCAAACAGAATGTTGATGGGTCTGCTGGCAAAGTTGTGTTGTTGATATCATAATACAATCTCCAATTAGTATAATATAATCAGAATAAGTCTCTTATTTAATTGAATTTATATCTCCTACACGAGAGTTGCAATTTGCCACTTTGACCACGAGCTCAAGATTCGAAAATAAATAACAATGCATATCCAGTGTCTTCTCAGATTGGGTAGTAGATCGTCTAACAATGCTGTTCTTTACAAAAGTAATCAATGTACAATACCATCTGCAATATCAAGACGATATCTCTCGAGTACTGCAAATACTACTACAAGTCCATCATCTCAGAATACTCAACATACTACCCGGCCTCAACCACAAATCTTAGATGAACATACCCTTCTATCACAACTAACTCCACTCAAACGTATTATATGTCTATGTCCAATACCATTAGGAAGATCTCGTATACCCTGGAGTGGAGGAGACTCAAACCATCCCGAGGATGAGACCATTAATCTCAACTTTCAATCACAACCCTATAATATGGCAAACAAATTACAGCAGATGCAACCACTAAAGGTGGCCAAGTATAGATATGGTGAACGATTTGCAATTGGTGTTGCTGTTAGTGATCCATACTTGAGTCATGCTCAGCCTATACGTATGGGTGGTGGTGATGAATATGAAGATGATGATGAAGTAAAAGAACGATTTGTTGCTGAGCTTGTACCAACCTTTAGATGTGATGGTGAGTAAGGTTTATCTTCTAGAATACATATCTTGGCTCTCCAATCTATTTGACTTACAGCCTTTTCAACTCATATCATTGCAGCGCACAATCTTGGATCATCCCCTGTTTTTCATACAAACTTGCCATACTTTAGACACGATTTTTTACAGGTGAGTGAGAGATATGATATATCTTAATTGGAGGAGAGAGAGAGAGCAAGGTCTGGTCTCTGTCATCAATGTAATGTCTTTTTGTATCTATAGCATTTCTCTTTTGTTTAGAGTACCGACAAGAAGGATTTGGGAAGGAACATTATTGCACACTGGATACTTATAATGAAAGAGAACTGCTTTCGGCTTTCCTTACATATGTTCTTTAATAAGGTTCTACTTACTTCTTACTTCTATGTTTACTATGCACTAACATATTGAACTTCATCTATGTATCAACAGCATATTGGTCACTTTGATATTGGAGCCATTGTCTTAGCCCTTCCGATGAAGCCAGCCGCCAATCCTTTCAGTCAAACGCCGACAAAGGTACAATTAGAACAGGAGCAAAAGTTACAACAAATACGGCAATGTCTCTCGGGTGTTTTACAAAATTATGTATCTGTAGAAGATGATGAATATGTAAATGAAGAATCAATGATGATGGATAGAGAAGAAGCGAATAGCGATGCTCGTCGACTACCATCTCTTGGTCCATTAAACTTACAAGGCTGTATTGATCATCGATTAAGTATTACAGAAGTACTATCAAAATCAGATAACGATTGCCAATATGGAAGTTGGGACAATATCTCAGCATCATTACGAGACATTCAGAATATGCATACGATGGGAAAGCTACCTGATGCAGCAACTGGGGGCAATGGAAGTAGTGGTGCATATCTAAGCAATCAACAATATGTAGCTCACAATGTCAACTCATCGGTGCCACCTGAGATACATGCTGCTGTCGCGTTGAATGCGATGATGGATAAATACACTAGTGGGTATCAAAGTGGCTTGTTCTGAGAGAAAGTATTCAAGTAGCTGACAAGGATGTGAATATGAGTGTGGGTTCGATTTCAATTCCAACAATCTGCATGATCTAGGTAGTTTGTGACTTGATAGGTATCAGTGTTTCAATCTATACTATACTCTAGCTGCCCTATATATGTAGCCTCTCTCCTCCTCTCTACATCGTATGAGTCTCCTCTATGCAGTTTTCCTACGAACTTCGGACAAAATGAGACGTTTTTAAGAAGTTTTAGGCCTCTTGTGGGCCTAAATAATTTATGTGCAATGTCACTTGATCGTAATTTAACTACACATCCCTACCATTGCAATTGCAAAGAACAATATTGATATATACTGCAGTATTTTTGGAAGAGCAGATATTGTATAAGCATAGTGCATGATTATTAATCTCTTCATTCTACAAACTACTACATCTACAAGTCACGAACATTAAAAAAAAAAATGATATTGGCGAATAGCCTTAGGTACTTAAGAGGATTAATGTAACTGCCCTCTACAACAATCAATTATACTACATCTAATTCATATTATTGCAAATCTACACTATTCTACCAATTGTGAATAGGATTAATTACTACCATTGCAATGAAAATATCAAACTATATAAGAAAACAATCGAAGAGGGCTACATGTTGTATGGGAAAGTCATCCATAATCGATGACGTAATAGAAGATGACGAACCACCTCTAGTTGATTCAGGAAGAACTCAAAAAACAGGCAGGATATCTAGGACTAATAAGACGGACAATGAAGTACTACCACTGGGATTTCAGGATGATGGCATTGTTGTGGAGGAGGATAAGGAGACGACCAGAATCATCGTCGATACTAAGCCCCCAAGTTGTAGTCCCTCACGAAGAAACAGTAGACCAAAGCGTGTACCATCAATCGATCTGCAGGATGAAAGTCAATTTCGTATTAGCGTAGGGTCGAGTCGTCGACCATCGAGTGATTGTTCTACACGACGTCCCTCATTATGTTCCTCTGTGGGGTCGATGAGATCTCTTCAAGCATATTCTCAGCATACAACAACTGCTCCTGCTCCTTCTGGACAGTGTCCCTATCGTCATGGGACGGTATATACTGATCCATATCCAGGATATATCCATGGAAATCCAAAGGTAACTTTAAATTGATTGATTGGAGGGATTGTATCTTTTTTGTGCATGAGATATGCACTTTTTTAATACTAACATATTATACACACTCTATTGTTTCTCAAAACACCTATACACTCTTCGTGTCTTTTTTCCTGCAGCGTGGGATATGCCCAAATGGGTGTAGACCAGAAATGAATACACAAGTGATGTCAGATGAAAGCCCAAATGAAACAATGTTACGCGAAGCTATAGAATTTATACAACTATATTATCATGAGCGAGGAAATGAAATGAAGGGGAAGGAAGGATTCATATCAAAAGAGAAGAGATTAGACGAGATTAAACGATCTATCGTTACAACTGGTACATACGAACATACATTTGACGAGTTGCAGCACGGTGCCCGTGTGGCTTGGAGAAATGCTCCCAAGGTAAGACTAAACAGAATGCATGAATTTAGTGATCTCCCTCTCTTGTCAATAAAACTAATCCCCCCCCCCCTCTCTCTGATCTCTCCTATTGCCCCCAGTGTTCAAATCGAAAGTATTGGGCAGATTTAAAGCTATTAGATCAGAGGAAGGTTACGAGCAACAAGGGCATGTATGATGCCTGTATACAACATTTGTCAAAAGCTGTAAGTTCATTGGTATACATGTAGTTTTGTATACTTTGTCTAAAACCCTTATCATTTACTTATGATTGCTTTATACCTACCGACAGATGTCATCTGGTGTATCAGAATCATACATCACTGTATTCAAACCTGCTACTACCAACTCACCAGGTCCACGCATATGGAACGATCAACTGTTAAGCTATGCAAGTTGGAGAGCTACCGACGATGAAGGTATTGAAGGAGATGAAATAATTGGTGATGCCAAAAATCTAAGATTCACAGAAATGCTACAGGAGAGATTTGGATGGGATGGTCCAAAACATGGAGAGAAGGGGAAATATGATTACCTTCCGCTTGTGGTACAGGCAGATCCTCAAGGTCCGCCTGAATTGTTTGAAGTACCACCGGAGTGCGCTCCTCCTGTTCAGATACACCATCCAAGATATCCAGAGCTTGGGGGACTAAACCTTCAATGGTATCCAATACCGGCCGTCTGTGCTTTAGATTTGACAGTCGGTGGCATCCTCTACACGGCTGTTCCTTTCAATGGTAAGTTGAACTTGTTGTGAACTCTCTCTTTGCGCAATACAATAAGCACTGTGTCGACTAATCTCTCATATTTTCTATTGCAAATCAAATCAGGTTGGTATGCTACCACTGAGGTGCTACGTGATTTAGTTGACGAGTCTAGATACAATATGCTGATTCCGATAGCCAATGCTCTTGGCATGAATACAGATTTGAAGCCAGGGGAAGCTCCGCTGTGGAAGGATGAAGTTATGCAGATACTATCTTCGGCCATATACTATTCATTCAAGTCAGCAAATGTTGGCATGATTGATCACCACTCTCTCATTGATATGTTTTGGGATTGGTACACCGCAGAAATGAAGTCACGAAAATATTGCCCTGCCAACTGGAAGTGGGTCATCCCACCAATGAGTTCTTCCACGAACAAAGCTTATCTTGGTCTGCACAAAGCACAAGAGTACACTCTTAAGCCAGCATATCTTTTCGGGGCTAGTCCATTTCAACTTGAAACCAATTACTTTGGAAGACGTGATACGAGTAAAGCAATGTCCAAGTTGATACATTGTGTGTACATGGCAATGTTGTTTAAGAGAGTTGTGAAGCGGATTCGAGGAAGGAAACAACCTGTGCTCATCATATACGCATCAGTCACTGGTAACGCAGCTAAATACGCTTCTGAGCTAGGATCTATATTGACATCAGCTTACAATGTGTCGTTCTTTGATGCATGTGGAGTTAGTAAGGTGGATGTCGGCAAGCTTATTGAGGCAGCAACACTGACAATCTTTGTATCCTCGACAATGGGAAATGGAGAACTACCTTCTCAGAGTCGTAAGTTCTTTTCTATGCTATTTGATGAGCCTTATCTGGTAAACAAGCAATGCGCTGTACTTGGATTTGGAAGCAGGAACTACCCGATCTTCTGCGGGGCAGCTACTGCATTATCAAGACAACTAAGGAAGATTGGAGCGAAAGAAGTCATACAACGAGGTGAATGTGATGCTGTGCAGGGAGAGTCATCAACCTTTTATGATTGGACATTAGTACTAGTGTCACGAATGGCAAGTACAGCTACAAATCCCTTGATACAACAACTTGCAAACAACATGAAGGAGAACACCTTGTCCAGTCTGGTTAGAGTGAACAGCCTGTTGGGTTCTGTCAAAGTAGAGGTATTTACAACAGAAGAAGTCGAACATGCAGCAGCGGCATTGTTTATGAGTAAAAGAAGAGGTAGCGGTGGTACAATGGGATCAAGCGCCCGACGATTAAGTACAGCAGGAACAAGCGGTAGAAGACTGTCAATGGATGTAGGTTCAAGCAGTAGAAGTGTTGATCCCAGTCTCCTTGCATTAGACTCATCTGGAAGAAGACGGAGTACAGGAGATGCTCCAACCAAGAAGTCTTCTCCACGTTCACCGAGAGCATCCTTTACATCTACAGCAGCGCTAACTACATCATCTACAACATTCGATGTGCCTACCTCAATAGATGTAGTCGAAAAAGTTGGATTGCCGTTATTAACGACGTCGTCCTCGATGGATAAAAGAATTATGGAAATCATAGGGAGTTCTGGGCAACCCGGTGGTGAAGATGTACTATCTAGTCATATCATAAGTCGGGAAGATCTCATTGGGTCAGCTGATGACTATGAATCAACTACAAGGAAAACATCTCTCATTAAGATTGACTTGAAGAACTCACCATACCAGCCAGGTGATCACATATATGTCTATCCGAGAAATATCATTGACATTGACCAGCTCGAGACTTTTGTGAGCCACCTCTCTCGAGTTAAAGAGTCAGGTGGGCCTGCGGAAGATGACAACGATCTGAATCTTACAGATAATATTTATGTATCCTTCGAGAACGATACTCCCAAGTCGGAGCTTAAGGTCATGCTACCCCTTCTTTACCAGTCCTTGGGTAGTCTCATGCCTCTGGACTACTTCTTTGAAACTCAGGTGGCTCTTGAATCACCAATATCTCAACAGGCGTGTCTTGATTTATCACAGCTAGCCACAAGCTCTAAAGATGTAGTAGTTTTGACCAACATTGGGAACGACAAGAAAGAGTATGATGATTTACATAGCTTATGTGGCTTAAAGTGGATTGATATGTTCAAGGTAAGCGATTACTCCGTGAAGATATTGTGAGCATATGATATGCTCTTTTCCCTTCACTTACAATCGAATCTTCTTCTCCCTCAGACATTCCCGTCGCTTTCGAAAAAGGTAACTATCAACTTTCTTTTATGCAACTGCAAGATAAACCATCCTCGATCCTATTCTATTGCTAGTTGTAAGGACGTTGTGGGCTCCGAATTACATATAGTCGTTGGAAGGTAAGAAGAGTGCTTTTAAAAGCCAAATCCGTGTCAATAATCCATTTCATTAGCTTATACTAATCATATCAACTCTTCAATTACAAATAGGCTCCTTTACTCTCGGGGTGGTAGTAAGCAGGAAGTTGGAGTATGCTCCAATTTTCTCACACATATTGAACCGGGTAAGTTATATATTATGGTATCATCGATTGTCAATCTCGGACTTTATCATATATTGCTAAAATACCAACACATGTACAAAACAGGAGATGAGATTCTATTCAAGATTGAATCGGCTCCGTCCTTTAGATATCCAGTTGATCCTATTTGTCCGATCATATTCATTTGTACTTCAGAAGAGATCCTATTTGAAATCTCAAGGACAGCAACTCGGTCCTGCCTTTATGATATTTGGCTCTAGAAGTAGTGAAGAGGGTTTGTTCCATAATGAATTAGAAGCCTTTGAGAATGAAGGCGTACTGACGAAGACTTGGATGTGCTATTCTCGAGAACCAAACAAGAAGAAAGAATATACTACTACAAAGATTCGTTCACCGAAAGTCAGGGATGTGATAAGCCCACTTCTAGCCAAATCCAATACACACATCTATATCTGCGGTTCCGCGAATATGGCCGAAGTATGCAAGACTGCACTGCGTGACCTTTCTCCGCAAGCTTCTGACTTTGATGACATCGTCGAGGGAAATCGTCTTCACCTTGATGTTTTTGGTGCTCGTACATCTTCACGAATAACTCATGCTAAAAAGAGAGTATCATCCTATACACTCGGAGAGGACGAGCTTTATCTTAGTACATTCGACGATGTCAATCTTGAAAGTTCTATTAGGAGTAAGAACGGACGAGGCAATAATCTCACTTCTAGCTGTATAATAGGGGGTAACGACATTCAATCTATGTTAGACAATCTACAAATGAATGATACCACTCATAGTGGGTTTAACAGTAGTGGTGGTATAGACATCAAATCAGTCTTATTGGAAAGTCTCAAACTTAATAACGATTCAGCTCATAAATCATACCTTGAGAACTTAGATCATGGCTGTGACTTAGACACGTCTCTATACCGGGGTACTAACTTCGATAAGACACGGCGAGTACGAGCTGCTTCTTTTAATGAATCGGATAGTAGAAGAAGAATGCAAGTATCATTCCATGATATATCTATTTCCTCACGGTTATCTCAAGACAATAATTTGATACCTGAAGGAACACATGAAGAAGAAGAAAAGGAGACAACTGTGGATGTGGAAATGTCAGATGATTCTTCTGGTTATGCAGATTTCATGGCTTTCTTGGGTAAGGCAAAGTGACATGTTTATCAACGAGTATGGAAAGAATTATATCAACATATAGTCCTACAATTCTTCCTCTAAAGATTAAATATATCTACTTCTACACTACTCATCATATCATTCAATAGCTGACACAGCAGGTCTATGCCTCTCCTCATGTGGTTGCATTGATCAGCTCCAACAAGGCAACTCATTCGGAATCTTCGCACATGCTGCACTTCGTCGCAAAGGCTTCATTTAGATAAGTACACTGTGTACAACGCCATTGAGATGATCCCCCGGCTCCTCCCTTTGATACTGCTGAATTCAAGTTACACTGTGGTGGTGGTCTCGACGTCTCTTGAGGTTCAGGACTAAATGTTGCTGCATCTAGCACCTCCAAGCCATGTGATGAACTCTCAAATGCAGAATTATTACTTTCATCCTTAACTGTACTTCTTTTGTTGGCAGCTGGAGGAGGAGGAGCCTCTTCCTCATCAGATGAATCATCCAAACATATAATTTCCACCTCCTTTTTTGGTGTAGACTTTGGCTTCTTGTCTTCCTCGGCTGTTGCTGCTACTTTGTTAGCATTATTAGCCATACCTGATGTTTTGGAACGTTTAAGATCATTCCCCCAAACTGAATTTGTCGTCATATTAGCAATATCTTCATTACTTGATCGTTTCTGAGATCGTTTCATTACATCCAATTTTGTTGAACTTGTCCTCCCTCCTTCTTTCTTAACAGGTGATGAACTCATACTACTAGCAACCAATGGTGATTTGGAAACAACCTTCACAGCCTCATCATCGTCGCTACTATCTAAATCTAAGCATATAACATCATCCTCTTTTTCGGGGTCATATGTAGCCATTTGTTTCAAACATGCCTCCAATCGATGGAAGAATGGTAAGTATGGATGTGCAGAACTCTGTTCTTGATATGCCTGTGGTACATCCTTCTTTAATCGATCATGTGCCTGTTTGGCTATCGGGCGTAACATACCTGCTAATCGTATCGTTGTTTGTTCATCCTTCTTTAATGCCTTGACATTACGATGTACCTCTTCTAAATCATTACATATTGAATTGGCACCACCATGCTTGGATAACCATTTACGTAATCCCCATGATTCATTCTCACGCATACCACCTAGGAATGCATTCTTAACTTGTTCACATCCCTGTGGTATGGCTGTGTTGGCATCATGTACTAAAACTTCCATTGCAATCTTTGCTTCTATTAAATATTCACGTGCCATTAATGTTTCATTTAACTTTTCAAATCGTTTTGGTAATGGTGCTACATATGTTGAATGGAATTGACGTGATGTCATACCATTCCCACCTCTCCGACCGGTAGTAACATGTGCTCGTCGGGCAGTTTGTGATCTTTGTGCAATTTGTAATCCCTGACGTAACTCCTGTTGACAATTCACTAGAAAGTCAACACATGGTAAAAATCTGGTTATTACATCATCTGTCTTTGTACGGATATGTCGTACTACCTCATTACCATTCAATGGTGTTAATGATACTGCTGAGACTGTTAATGTAATAGTATCAAGTAATGGATCAATTTGATGTGATGGTAATGATGAATGATCACGTCCAGTTGGTAGATGTAATGATGATATACCCAATGATCCGATAACTTCGGGAGAGGTTAGTAAACTTTTGGATTTACGACCTCGACCTCTCCCCCTGCCGGTTGTTGTTGATCTACTTCTACTTGTGGTGGCGGATTTACTTCGTCGTCCCTTCTTCTTTCCCTGTGCTGCTGCAACTTGCTGCTGCTGTTGTTGTTGAAATTGTGCAGCCTGTTGTGTCATACCCATCATCCCCTGTTGTTGTTGTTGTGCCATGAAATATGCTGCCAACTCATTATTTTGATTATTCCCCATTCCCACCATACCCGGTTGCTGCTGTTGCATTGGATAATTGGGTATATTATGTCGTATACCACCCGTGGGTAAATTATGTTGTATCCCAACTCCTGTGGGTAATGCCATTTGTTCACCTACGAATCCACCGCCACCAAATTGATTATTTGTAGCTGTATAGAAACCACCATTATTCCCTCCCAAGCTAGCAGTATCTAGTGGTTGGGAAAGAGTGAGTACGGGATAGAAGAATTGTTGAGGATAAAAATTTGATCACATCTTATGCACACAAAAATAAATATGTATAATTTCTACAAAATACAATCCTAAGCACAATAAAGCACCCCCCTGCCAAAACAACACACACTCCTCTAAAACATACACAAAACACACCACACACATTATAATAAGTAACTCACTATTGTTATTATTAGTAGCACCACCAAAAGCGCCCGCTAACCAATTAAAGCTAGAATCATCCATACCCTGTAATAATGCATCACAATAGTCTAATCCATTCCCACCCTGTTGAGCAGTGCCCAAACCATTGACTGGATTAGGTTGTTGTTGCATTTGATTAATGGGAGTAGGTTGATAATCAATTAATGTCGAATATGGATCTAATAACTGTAAACTATTATTGGAATTACTCCGTTCTCTATTACCTCTATTGCCACTACTTCCACTACTATTGTTAGTGCCATAGCCGTTATTTATTGGTGCTGGTGACAAACTAGAGTTATTAGCATGTTGTTGATTATTATACTGAGAAGATGGATTATTATTATTGTATTGAGTGGATGGCATGTTGAGTGAATATCCCTGTGTTGTGGGATTAGTGTTATAATTTAAGGGTGAGTAATTACTTCCACCTATATCTGTTATACCGCCAGCACTATTATCCTGCTGTTGTTGATTATTAGTATTGTTCAACTGGTAAGTAGCCTGTAAGTAAGCAGCATATCCATCATTAATATTATTGTTATTATTTGAAGGTGGTACCGCTGTGGTTGGTGTTAAGCTACCGCCCCCTCTATTATTATTGCCGTTGTTATTAGCATTTGTACTGTCGTTATTATTATTGTTGACAAAAGCATTTAATATAGATTCCCATCCATTATCGGAGGATGTTCCTCCTCCTTCACTGTAATTGTTCATAATTTTTGTGTGATTTTGTTTTTCGCTCTTTGCAATAAAAACTTGTAATTTGGCGTGATACCTCGGCCTGATATCTTACAACAAATACACTAACTACCTCACTGCCAACTTAATAAGAACATACTTTATTGGTTGCATAGGCAGAGTGGCCTTATAAACAACCTTGTGTACCTATGCCAAAAGTCAAAAGTTAGAGTCTTACAGAGTCTTATCAAATTTTGTGGTGAGGCCTGTCATACCTCTTTATAAGTCACTGAAAATATATTAATACTCATATTCAGGGAATAACTGTAACCGCTGGCTTTTTATCAATATCAATGAATCCATATATGAAGTGAACAAAACTCCCCATTTATTCAGAGTACCTAACCAATGCCAAACATCTATTATTCAACAACCTACATGATGCTATACCCCCACTTGATGGCCAAACGTGTCCTGAAGTTGGCTGGAAATCAAGATTTTTTCCTGATCTGAGGCATGAAACCCGCCAACAAGTGGTGGTAGAAGTGGGATGGAGGGACTTACAATCATGCTGGAAGTGTTACTGACCTTGTTATGTACCTAACCAATGCCAAACATCTATTATTCAACAACCTACATGCTGCTATACCCCCACTTGATGGCCAAACGTTTCCCGAAGTTGATGGCTGGAAATCAAGATTTTTTCCTGATCTGAGGCATGAAACCCGCCAACAAGTGGTGGTAGAAGTGGGATGGAGGGACTTACAAATCATGCTGGGAGTGTTACTGACCTTGTTATGTACCTAACCAATGCCAAACATCTATTATTCAACAATCTACATGCTGCTATACCCCCACTTGATGGCCAAACGTGTCCTGAAGTTGGCTGGAAATCGAGATTTTTTCCTGATCTGAGGCATGAAACCCGCCAACAAGTGGTGGTAGAAGTGGGATGGAGGGACTTACAATCATGCTGGGAGTGTTACTGACCTTGTTATGTACCTAAACAATGCCAAACATCTATTATTCAACAATCTACATGCTGCTATACCCCCACTTGATGGCCAAACGTGTCCCGAAGTTGGCTGGAAATCGATATTTTTTCCTGATCTGAGGCATGAAACCCGCCAACAAGTGGTGGTAGAAGTGGGATAGAGGGACTTACAATCATGCTGGGAGAGTTACTGACCTTGTTATGTACCTAACCAATACCAAACATCTATTATTCAACAACCTACATGCTGCTATACCCCCACTTGATGGCCAAACGTGTCCTGAAGTTGGCTGGAAATGGATATTTTTTCCTGATCTGAGGCATGAAACCCGCCAACAAGTGGTGGTAGAAGTGGGATGGAGGGACTTACAATCATATGCTGGGAGTGTTACTGACCTTGTTATGTACCTAACCAATGCCAAACATCTATTATTCAACAACCTACATGCTGCTATACCCCCACTTGATGGCCAAACGTGTCCTGAAGTTGGCTGGAAATGGATATTTTTTCCTGATCTGAGGCATGAAACCCGCCAACAAGTGGTGGTAGAAGTGGGATGTAGGGACTTACAATCATGCTGGGAGTGTTACTGACCTTGTTATATACCTAACCAATGCCAAACATCTACTATTCAATAACCTACATGCTGCTATACCCCCACTTGATGGCCAAACGTGTCCTGAAGTTGGCTGGAAATGGATATTTTTTCCTGATCTGAGGCATGAAACCC
>Ga0214477_100912_pt1 | contig 17689 bp, 12 predicted proteins | sample M1_20Mar14CPVII9_FD_165058 | JGI IMG/M metagenome (GOLD analysis project Ga0214477, IMG submission 165058) | Marine eukaryotic communities from Monterey Bay, California, United States - M1_20Mar14CPVII9sort6BwellC16 | ecosystem: Environmental > Aquatic > Marine > Unclassified | place: USA...
TTCCGCCCAGCTACATGACTGGGCATTCAAGTGGCAACTGTGCCATCGTCAACGGTTTTTAGCGTACAAATACTAGTACCGCAACTTGCAAAGAGCAGACACTTTTTTGAAGATATTCTAAAAGTCGTGAATCCCGTCCAGTCAAAAAACTGAACTGACGCTTTCACCCTGCAAAAATCGAGTTGGATCGGTTGCTTCGAATCCGATTTAGGACGAGACTCGCCCAAGCAACGACGACAGCGGCTCAGCTCACCAAGATTTCAGGTTGAGCGCATTCCGGTTGCGAGAATATGTGGCACGTTCTGAGCCGAACAAGTTTTTAACCTGCGCCACGCGCATGTTTTTTGTCCTTTTCCATGTCGAATTCTATTCAACTCGTAGTAGTTTTTCAAAAAACTAGTTTGTGACGGTTGCAGATCCATGCGCAGGTTTTGTCACCGCAATCGGAGCCAGCAAACGTTCGTTTTCCCGGACTTACTACGGAGCCCGGCAAAACCAGCCGCTTTTCCGGTTAGCACGTCCATTTTGCCATCTTGGAAATCAAAATGCCAGTTCGCCGTGGAATCGGAAGTTTTCAGGAATTGCCCGGAATCTCGCTTGCTCGTCATAACCCGGTTTGAAAACTGGCAGGTTTCGTGCAAAGCGCTTACCGAAAGCAACCCTGCCTAAAACGACCGGTCGAGAGGTCCCAACCCCTGATAACCCAAACGGTGTGAGAGTCAGAGAGTGGTGAGAGTTTGGCCAAATTTGGGACCGAGAACGGCCAGCGGTCGTGGTGAAGAATCATCGCGCGACTTTACGAGAGCGAGAGTCCGAGAGTCGGGTCGAATAGAAACAGCTCGCAAAACTCGGCGTAGAAACGCAAAAAGGCCGGCGTCGTTTGACATCGGCCTTTTGTTGAGTCAGTTATAACCCTGCGGTCTTCCAGTTTCGCGACTGGAAAAACAAGTTGCGGGGACAGGATTTGAACCTGCGACCTCGAGGTTATGAGCCTCGCGAGCTACCGGGCTGCTCCACCCCGCACCGATATAGTAGCGAAACGAAGTCCAGTGTCGAGGCCAATTTCGAATTTTCTTAAATTTCCTTGGAACCCAAAAACCATTCGAAAAATTTAGGTTCAATTCCTTCTGATCACAAAGTGCAAAACCGTTAGATTGATCGCGATCGATAGGCATTCTAATATCGCCAACCCACAATAAGCACCCGATCCGAGGTAAGACTGGCCAACGTTAAACTCCGCCGATGTTAAACACCGCCAACGTTTAACTGTCGTACCGCCTCAAACGCAGCCACACCAACACTCGTTGCCAGATTCAAACTACGGATGTGTTCCGTCGTGTTAATTCTAAGCAAACGATCGGCATTAACCTTGGTCAATTTGTCCGGCAAACCAGACGTTTCGCTTCCAAAAACCAACGTGTCTCCCGCTTGATAGTCAACATCAGCGTAACTTTGTGTGGCAAATCGCGAGAAAAACCAAATCCTCGTCTCGCCGAGGCGTTCCAATAGATCGTCCCAGTGATCGGCAACTTGCCAATCAAGGTGTTGCCAATAATCGAGCCCCGCTCTCCGGAGACTTTTCTCATCTACCCGAAACCCTAAGGGGCGCACGAGCCATAATTTCGCGTTAATACCAACGCAAGTACGGCCGACTGCTCCCGTGTTCCCGGGGATTTCCGGTTGGTGCAAAACAATATTGAGACGGGGAAAGGGTGAAGTCAAAACAAGTTATTTCGGTTAAACTGAGGGATGTGGATGACAGCGGCCATCGGTTTGGCTTGGCGAAGGCTTCTTTTAATTAAGATTAACGCATGATTCCATTTTTTCCCAGCGACAGTGGCAACCTTCCTTCGGGGTAAATCCGTAATTAAGCGAATTTCATCTCCTGGCAAACTTTTCGTAGTAAGGCATTTTCGTGGTAGACATCAAACGAAATCAAACGCGTGCGGTCAAAATCGGGTCAATTGTGATCGGAAATGGCAACCGAATTGCGGTGCAATCCATGACTGCCACCAAAACGACTGATGTCGATGCCACCGTTGCACTCGTTCAGTTGATGCACGATGCCGGCGCCGATGTTGTTCGCATTGCCGTCGATAGTAAAAAAGACGCTGCCGCACTTGGTGAAATTCGGTCCCAAACGACCGCCAACCTTTCGGTCGACCTCCAAGAAAACTACCGACTTGCCGAAATTGTCGCTCCTCATGTGGACAAAATCAGATACAACCCGGGCCATCTATATCACCACGAAACTGAGAAACCGTGGCAGGAGAAAGTCCGATTCCTCGCTGACATCGCCAAGCAGCACGACTGTGCGATGCGTGTTGGCGTGAACTGCGGATCAGTGGATCCCGAAAAAAAATCAAAGTATGCCCCCTCCGATTCAATTACACCGATGCTGGAAAGCGCACTCGAACATTGCGAATTTTTGGATTCGCTTGACTTCACTCGCTACTGCGTCTCCTTGAAAGACTCCGACCCATCGAAGGTCGTTGAGGTCAACCAACGATTTGCCGCATCGCGTCCTGAAATCCCAATTCACTTAGGGGTGACCGAGGCAGGCATCCCACCCGATGGCGTAATTAAAACCCGGATCGCTTTTGAACAACTAATCGGAAAAGGAATCGGGGACACCGTTCGCGTCTCTTTAACAGTTCCCAACGTACGTAAAGGGGAAGAGATCGCGGCGGGGCAGGGGATCATTGACGATATTTACGCCGGACGCGTGAGGAGCGTCGTCGATTTTAACTCAAACTCTCTCAACATCATTTCGTGCCCCAGCTGTTCGCGAGTCGAAAATGAAGCCTTTGTCGATCTCGCCGAACAAGTCAAGTCAATGACCGAGTACGCCAAAGAGCATGCAATTACGATCGCGGTGATGGGGTGTCGAGTAAATGGCCCTGGTGAAACGGATGATGCTGACCTTGGGCTTTGGTGCGGTCCGAAGGTAGTCAATTTGAAAAAAGGAACCGAGGCTCTAGGTGCCTATGGCTATAACGAGATTCTCCCCAAACTGAAACACGAATTGGACTTACTCATTGCCAGTCGTTAGTACATTTCAGCACCCGTCTTAACCTGATTGGAATCCACTAATTCACAACCTTTGACTGGAACCGGTGGAATTCGGTCGTATTTTAGGATCGTGAACCGCTCCCGTTTAAGCTGTTCGCGAGCGACTCGCTGGCCCCTTCCCACCTTCTTTTATCGCTACATTACCACCTTTTTTGATGCCAGATGTGTATGCTGTCAAAAACGGGCATATTCAATCCGGCCGCGATTGAGCATAATTTAAGCAGGGTCCACGGTCGGCCTTAATGGTCTTCTGAAAACTACTCTCCGTGGTGATCGTACAGCGACCATCCAACCCCCGTTACTTTGCTGAATCCGTATCCGTCCGACATAAAATAAATTCATGATCAACACGCTTTACTTACCTGAATTGCGCGAGATGCTTTCGGCAGACAATGCCGAGGGTTTGCGTGATTTCTGTGAAGCGATCCATCCCTCACGGGCCGCGGAGTTCATGGCAGGACTAAGCCCGAGCGAATCCTGGCAAGTCATACAGCACGGTGTTATGGAAGATCGCGTCGATATCTTTTCGTTTTTTGGCAAAGATAAACAACACGAGATTCTCGAAACCGAATCCATTGCTTCAGTTGCCGCCATGGTTGCAGAACTTGCACCGGATGATCGAGTCGATCTGCTCCAAGAGCTAGAGGATGACCGCCTGGCGGACCTGCTCAAATTGCTGCCCGTCGAGGAGCGACGCGATTTCCAGCGCCTCAGCCAGTACCCTGAAGGTACCGCTGGCGCCGTGATGACGACTGAAATCGCAAAATTGAGTGAGTCGCTGACCATTCGCGAAGCCCTCAATGAAATCGGCCGGCAGAGCGAAACCTACGAGACGATTTACTATTTGTATATCGTCGACGAAGAGGACCATCTCCGAGGCTTGGTTTCAGCCAGACAATTACTCACGGGTATGAAGCAACCCGAAACGTTGCTCCATCAAGTCATGGAAACCAATTTGGTGACCGTTGATGTACTCGACGATCAAGAAGACGTGGCCAATCAGGTGGCCAAAATGGACTTGTTGGCTATCCCGGTGGTTGACAATCAACATAAATTGCTCGGCATCATTACCCATGATGATGTGATTGACGTCGTCCAGGAAGAAGCGACCGAAGACGCTCACCGAATCGGTGCGGTTGATCCCCTCGATGAATCTTACCTTCGAACTTCAGTCTTCACCCTGACCTGGAAACGCGGGATTTGGCTGGCGATTTTATTTTTCTTCGCCTTGCTAACCGCTATCGCAATTCGCGAATATGAGACTGAAATCGAAAAATGGGTTTGGCTGGCCCTTTTTATTCCACTGATCATTAGTAGTGGTGGAAACTCAGGCAGTCAAAGTGCAACCCTGATCATCACTGCACTCTCACGTGGGCATATTTCGTTAAGTGATTGGTTACGAGTGGTATTCCGCGAATTGATCATGGGCTTATTGCTTGGTGCTGGCCTGGCCGCCATGGGACTGATCGCGTCGATCTTTTTTGTTCCACCATCAGACACGTTCATTAATGCCTCATTATTTGTCGTTCCGCTGACGCTTTTGTTGGTCGTTATCTGCGGAACGCTGACCGGTTCCATACTCCCGCTTCTGTTTGAAAAACTAGGCTGGGATCCTGCTATGATGAGTACTCCCTTTGTGGCAGGGATTGTGGACATTCTTGGAATCCTGATCTACTTCAAAGTCGCCTCAGTATTTATTGTTTGAGTCAACATTCAAGAAAAGATTTGAGCCAAAACGATTGAAGATTAACCCATCTCTAGGCTCGGGTCACCTACGTAGAGTCTTAACAATTGGTTTTGGACTTTGATTGATCGAACCAGTACCCAAATTTGCTCCGAAGAGAAATCTTGAGGATCCGAATTGGTAAGCGTTTCAAGCTCCTCACTCACCGCAACATGCTGATCCGTTGCGGCCTGTAAACGAAGATTGACCTCATCCCAAATCTCTAAAAACTTCTTGTCGTCTGACAGCGTTGCTATATCTCGAACTGCACCGCACATCAGCGTGCACATTCTGGCAATCTCCAACGCATCCGCGTAAGGGATTTGCTTTTCGACTCGTTTAGCAATTGCTATAAAATTCATATTTTCTGGTGTAGTAAGCTGTGGGTCTAACGAAGAGTAGCTTACAGATGACGGAATGTGCCTCCCTGCTTTAATAATCCTTAATCTGTTGAAACTGGTTCTCCCCGCACAAATTCAGTTGTGTTTTCTAACGATGGAACGCAAGTTTGTTCGCAAATTGCAACGTAGAACGGCGATGTTAACATTTTGCAACAAACCAGGGTGCAGTCCAGCTCTGCACCCCAGCCCCACTTATATTACGGCGGTAGAAACCTTACCTACTTGCAATTGGTTATTTGCACGCGGTCTTTTGCTTAGGTGTCGCAGTGGGCGTCGATGTATTTCAAAAGTCGGTGATTCGCAGTTCAGGATCATTAGAAGACGCGAACTCAATTGCAGGTAATTTAATCTTGAAATCTCTCGTACCTAATTTTCTCAGCGTTTACTCGCGCGACTTACTTGGCAACCTGCAAAATGGCTTTTCCCCAACTACTCATCCAAGATCGGCAACAGGTCAACGAGCAACAATTGCGCTCGATCGCTGGAATGAAATCCGCCACATCAATTGTTGGGCACTCCGACGAACGTCACATGACGTCATGATGTTTACGACCTAATCAAAAACCGTGTTGGCCACACGGGGATCTTCCATCGGCGGCATAAAAATCCCGGAAACCTGGTGGACACATCTCCTGCAATTTACCAGCGAATAATTGCACCAATTGAATCGAGCCAAATCGTGATCGTGAAACCTGAAAAACAGGCTAAACTCTGACTGCGAACCTCGACCGTGACACCTCCTATTTTGACAGAATCTTCATTTGCAGATAAGATTTTCCCGGGGGCTCCGGTCATTTTCTAGGTGAATCGATATGCGATTATCGTTAGTGATGTGGTGTATGATGATTCCCGTCTGTAACCAAGGTTTTGGACAGGAACCGCAAGGTGTCTTTCAGTTTTTTCCAGTTCCCAATCTTAAATTTAATTTCGATCGCGATGTGCCTTTTAAGCAGACTGATTTCGGTGATAATTTTCTGCGACAGATAGTCGGTAATCGCGACCAGCAAAAGCAACAGTTAGCTCGGATCGAAGTTTCGGAAGCAGACGAAAGCAAACTCGGCAAGAATCAATTCAGCCTCTTTGCGAAAAAGCTAAAATCTCAACGAATCGGACTGACTGATAAAGGCAAAGATGTAGCCTACCTACATCAACTGATCAACAAACTCCGCCCCCTGATGACGAACCAGGATCGCTACAGCTCAATTTCGATTTACATCGCAGACTCACCGCTTACCGACGCTAGGTCATTCCCCGGAGGCACGATTGTGGTTTTTCGGGGGTTGCTGAAATTTGTCACCAACGAGGCAGCTTTGGTCGGAATCTTGGGGCATGAACTCAGTCACCTCGATCGCCAACATCAACTGGAACAATTTAAGAACTCGCTATTGGCCCAACAGACAATAAATGGTGGCGTCAAGGATTACGGGCAGTTCGCCGGTTTCAGCCAAGTCATGATGAATTCGTTTATGACGCCATATGCACTGGAGCAGGAGAAAGAAGCGGATTTAGATGGCTGCCGCTGGGCTTTCCAAGCAGGCTACGACCCTCGTGAATTCGCCGAAATTTTTCGTCGGTTGAATGACCGCTTTCCAGATCGACAAAACCAGGCACCAAGCTTTTTACGCAGTCATCCGTACCACATCGATCGCTTTATGGCGATCAGGGACACAAGTCGCAAACTTATCAAGACAACTCCGGATAAACAATTGATCCGTGGACGCGAGAATTTGCGCCGCCGTCAGGCCCACCGGTGATCCTGATCATCTCGGTGAAGATCAAATATCAGGCGTCGATTCGCAAAACCGAATCGACATTGTCTTCTTCCCTTCAGTTCGTAAAACCGAACCAGAGAACCGCACAAACACGCCCGCGATCGCTAGTTACCTTTTCCTGGCCCATCCGGGGCTGCTGGTTTTGAATCCGGTAGTGATTCGGAACTTGACTCTGCAGGCTCTTTATTCGGCGGAGCAGGAGCTTTTTTGGGATCCCCGGCCTCGTTCGTCTTTCCTGATGCTTCATCGGTTCCTTCGGTCGCATCCGAAGCAGGAGCTTCCGCGGCCTCCGCCTTGGGGGATGGACTCTCCGAAACAGACTCTTTCATGGGTGCGTCTTTAGGTGGATCTGGAACTCCTTCCGATGGATTTTTTACTGCATCGGGAGCACCTGTTGTTGGAGCATTCTGAGGGCTCCCGGTCGCTGGATTTGCGTTTTGATTTGGCGGAATTGGTAAGTTCGGAAACGATAAATTTGGCCTTCCCGCAGGAGCGCCACCCACCGGGGCTGGTTTCGTTTTCACTAAATCACTTCGCTTTGATTGAAGTGTGCTTAGGTTTTCGCCACCAATTACATAGTACCAATCGCCGAATCTCTCGTTTAACTCCGCGACCAATTTTTCCCCCTCGGCAATTTTATCCTGAAATTCCTTCGTTTCAGTTTCAAAACGCGTCTTGGCGAGTTCGTAATCGAGTTTCAACTCTTCGAACGCAGCAAGATCGGTATCGTATTTACTGAACGCGGGGTCACGCTCCGGTTTGGTTTCACCGGGCGGCTTTTCCGCTGGATCGTCGCTAGACTCTTCCGGTTTTTTTGAATTCGTGTCAGCATCACCCTTTTCCGGAGCTGGTAAATAACCAGCTGGTTTGACGGGCGCGACTGGTTCCACCGGTGGTACTGGTTTTTGGGCGATTAAACTCTCATCAAAAGAGACCCGCACCATCATATATCTGTCCTGATTTTGAACCTCTGGTTCCTCGACCGCCTCTGTGGAATCACCACCGTCGGAATCCTTTTCAGGTTCCCCAATTTCGATCTCAGTTTCTTCGCCATCATAGGTTGCACCCACGCTGAGGGTGTACAAAACCCCTTGATCCGTACCGATTGAAATATCGCCATTCTGAGCAACTAATTCCATTTTTTCAGCCGTGCCAGCAAGGTTGAATCCCTTTTGATCCAGCTCCCCTTGTAACTGTTGAATCGCTTGAGCGAGGCCCTGCTTATCGGTTTCAAATTCAGGCTGAAGGTTTAACTTTAATTCAGGAGTTAGCAGAAAAAACCCCTTGTATTTTGATTTAGGTCGAACACCCGCGATTTTGAGTTGATCGAACACGGCTAACATTTCAGTTATTTTACTTGTTTCCAAATCCTCAACTTCAGAAATTAACCCATCCAGCTTCCAGGCTTCTGTGTTTGACTCGCGGGTCATTTGAATTTTGTCGCCTTGAGCTTTGAACAGAGCTTTATTGGGCGAGAGCGGATTGGATTGATCTTCCTCAAGAGAATAATTATCAATCGTTACGGCGGTAACTGAATTCGGATCAATTCTAAGAAGATCGGGATCTATCCAATCGGAAAATTTCGTGGACAGATCAATTTTCAATTTCACTTTGTAGGTTTGCTGCTCTTCAGGATTTCGAACGAAGTAATACTTCTCACCTGATGAGTTTCCGAACGGAGCCTCCGCTCCCGTCAGCACAACATCACCCGCTTCTTTTCCAATAATTAAATCGACGACGACTTCGTCATCAGCGCCCTTCAAAGTAATTCGTTTACCAACACCATCGGGATCCTCAATATCATCTGCGAGTGGATCGAGCACTCCCAGTTTAGCGTGTTCATTACTCAATCGCCCCGCGAGCGACTCGCGCACGATTCCCATGACCGACGAAGCCGTAGTCGCCAGTCGATCCGCTGCTTCTGCAGGATAGTCATATTCCGAGGGAATTCGCCACAGCCCGTTTTGATTATTGACTTCGAAACGTTCGAGTCTTCCCGAGTCGTAATCGACGGCCGAAACCATTAGCGATTGGGCCTGAGATGCAGAATCAAAGTTTTCAAAAAAGGGTTCGCCGACTAGTTCGAAATCCTTGGAATCAGAAGGCTGATTCAAGAAATGACTACCTAACGCAACCGCTGCAAGAATTGCAGCAAAAACCAAAAAAGTAAACGTTGTTTTTATCTCATTCATCGTATCAACTCAAAATCAAATTTGTTTTCTAACACTGCCAAACGAAGAGGCACTCATTAAAATCAACTACCTAACAGCACCTAGACACGCCGGTTCTCAGAAATGCCTTTTTCTTCGTTCACCTTACGGAACCAAAGAACCAGGATTCCAAGGAAAAGGGCTGGAAGAGGGGCAGATAGAATCGATAAGTATCGAGCCTTGTTTTCCAACCCCGATATCTGCTGGCTTTCGCGCGTGTCCAATTTTGCGATCGTCTGCTTCAAGTCCCGATCAAGTCTTTTCTTTTTTAGATCAAAACGCCGCTGTGAATCCGAAGCCTCCTGCGAAGTTCGCTGCAGCTTTTCGAAGAAACCGATATTTGCGTCCTGCTGGATTTCTTTATTAGCGTCCTGAAGTTTTTTCTGCTCTTTTTCCAACTCAGACAGCATTTCCTTCTCAGCCGACTCCTGTTTTTGAGCTCGTTCGGCGCGAAATTCTTCAATCACGCTTTCCAGTTTTTCCAATGTTCGCGGGGTAGCGCGACGATTACGTAACGCAACAAAGTCTTCGTTCCCTGCAAGAATATCAATCGAATTTTGAAGTAATGACAAGTTGTCCAATTTCTGACCCAACGCTTCCTGTTGCGTAAAGTACAAGTCGGATACAAAATCCATATCGGCAATCAAAACCACATCAATCTGATTCTCTCCGCCGCCAGTCACTCGGGCGGCAACCACTTTCTCCTCATCATCTAATCGAGTTGAAGGGAACGGTTCCAAAACCTTTAACGGATCCATGGTGATTTGACTGGTTGCAGGTTGCGTCTGTTTTGTGATTCGTCCCGTTCGAGGATCAAGCAATTGACTCGTTTGGACGGGAGTCTTCGTCAACCGATCCCACGGAGTTGACCCCGACTGTGTTCCCAGCGAAACAAGGGGAGTAAAATCATAAGTACTATCAGCCGATTTAGAGACCGATCCCGGGTAAAACATTAATAACTCTTTGAGTCCGCTTGAGATCGCTTGATTCGCAGCAAAGGCATTATTATCGCCCCGGTTTCGAACAAACACGAACGCCTTATCTTGCGGGCCGTAATACTCTGGCCAGCGAGTCCCGATATATTCAGGCCAAGTCGGTTTAAATCCCGGATGAGGATCGTCTACGCCCCAAGCAGCAGCACCACTGTTCCATTTAACGCCAATCGCCTTCATCAATTTCGCCGCCGAGCCGCCGTCAGATTTGGGCATTTGGGAACTGGCCAAAATTTGCGAATAGGGTGACTGACTACCAACCCTCGGTTGATTCGGGGCATTCAGTACGCCAATCGAAACAGGATTCTGGAAAGTCCAAAAGAAGGGCAGGGGATCGGTCAATAAAATGGTCGGATTCCCGGCCTTGATATAGGTAATTAAATTTGCCATCGAAGGCTCGTCGAGACTACTCGGGTCGGCAACGAGCAACACATCGGGCGCCTTTTTGACCGTCTTTTTGACCCCCTTTTCCTTCTCAGTTTTTAATTCATCCTCACCCTCAGCAGGTACGTAACTCCCCAATTCATCTGCGCCAATTTGTTTCAACTTAAATTGCTTTTCAAGCTCTTCCAGTGTCCTCGCGTAAGACCACGGAATCCGTCGACCTTCAATTTCGGGTCCACCAAAATGAGCATCCGTATCCAAAATCCCAAGCGTAATTTGCTTACTTTTATCAACGGTGGGAGCTAGCGACCGACTCAGCTCATATTCGATCGAGGCGTCATCGTTAATGAACGGAAGCGTCACATCTCCGAGCGAACTAGAAACAGTAGCACCAAGATAAACCTGTTGCTCGACCGTCTTTCCTCCAATCTCCGATCGATCATCCTCCGGCTCGACCCCCAATTGCTGGGCCTCGAGAGCGGCGTCACTATCGGGTTGAACGTCGACAAACCGCACATCGACATTGTTCCCGCCATACTCACTGTACTGGCGAAGTAAGCCTTCGAGTTGTTTCTTTACGTTGACGTATTTCCTTGGAACATCTTCACTGATGAAAGCCTGCACCGTCACGAGCCGATCGTCAGCCTTCGCCTGTTCCAGAGTATCCACGGTAGCCTGGTCGAGAGTAAACAACCTTTCTGCGGTCAGATCGACCCGCGACCAAACGCTGGAAATAGCATTGTTACTGAGAAACGCGACGGATACTAAAGCGACTCCAAGTGAAGCAGCCCGCACGAAGTACTGGCCCGCCAGTCCAAACTGTTGGCCTCGACTCCAATGACGCTTACTGATGACGATTAAATTCAAATACAGCATGAAGACCGTCAACGAAACGAAATAAACGATATTGCCAAGGGGCACTAACCCGAGCGTGAAATCTCGCAAGTTCCAACTAAATCCAAACCGCTCGATTCCAACCCAGCCGGTAAAGTAATAACCAATTAAGACGGGGATCGCACAAAAAAGTGATCCCAAAACAAAGGCAACCGTCGCACTCCCGGTTAACGATGAAGCGAACATTCCAACTGAGAGCAAGGCTAACCCAGCCAACCAATAGCCGATGTAGGTTGACACAATCACACCGACATCTGGATTACCTAAAATTTCGAGCACGGCTACTTGAGTCAATGAGAATAACAGAGCCACGGTATAAACCGCTGCGACTGATAAATACTTACCCATCAAGATGTCAAAGTCAGATGCTGGTAACGTGAACAGAATCGAGTCCGTCCCTTGCCGCTTTTCATCAGACCAGACCGACATCGTAATCGCTGGAATGAAAAATAATAAAAGCAAGGGAAAGTAAAGGCTAAGCTGATCCAACGTTGCCTGATTGTCAGCAAAAAATTGCGGACTGAATGCCATTGCTGCGCATATCGTCACAAAGACAACAATGAATAGATAACCCAGAGGACCGGAAAAATATTGCTTTACGTTTCGACCAAATACAGCGGAAACAACGTGCCATCGGAACATGTCGTGTTTACACTCCAACCAAAAACATTAAACGAAAAAAACTTATCAACACCCAATTGCGGCGGCGACAAAACAATAAAAGAACATCGCTAATTCGTAGCCGTTTCCGGCTGCGACTGAAATCCTGTCAACTGATGGAACTTCTGTTCCATCGCTTCCCGTGAACCCATCTCTGCAATCGATTCATCGAATACAAGCCGGCCCTGGTCAATGAGAACAACTCGACTGCACAAGAACTCAACCTCTTGCAAAATATGAGTCGACAGGAGTACGGTTTTCGATTCTCCCAACTCCCGAATCAAATTTCTGATTCCGACGAGTTGATTGGGATCTAAACCGCTGGTCGGTTCATCAAGAATTAGCACATCCGGATCGTGCAGAAGCGCCTGTGCCATCCCCACCCGTTGTCGAAACCCGCGCGAAAGCTTACTGATCGGCTTATTCCAGACCTCGCTAAGATCACACTTCTCAGCGACAAAATCCATTCGATCCCGTTTGGCCTCAGCACTCAACCCTCGGGCTCGCCCTAAATAGGAAAGTGCGCTTCGGGGCGTCATTTCTTCGTACAACGGGCCATTCTCAGGAAGATAACCAATATGCTCGCTGCCCTGGATACGATCTTTTTGCATATCGTGGCCGGCGATTGCAACGGTACCCTTGGTGGCTGCTAAAAACCCGGTCAGCAATTTCATTGTCGTTGACTTGCCGGCACCGTTAGGACCAAGAAACGCGCACACTTGCCGACGTGGGACCGAAAACGTAACGTCATTTACCGCGGCAAACGGACCGTAAAACTTACAAAGCCCGACCGCCTCAATCATTATTTCGCTGTCCCCCACTGGCTCGGTCGGGGATGATTTATCTTTAGTCATTGCTATCGTTGATCCTGGAGTTAACTAACGATGAGGAGAGAATACAAAGTTTTGGAGCGTTAGCACGGACGCCTGCCAAGAATGTGATTTTATAAAATCCCCAGTAAATTCAAATACCAGTGTAGGGACCAAATAGCGAATCCAGTGTAAATTTTTTAGGACTCGTGCCGACGGCCTGACCCAAAATTCGAGGGTAAAGAGCCATCCGATCGATTGGCTGGATGAACAGCAGATTTGAGAGCCGGAGGATTCGCCCAAAATCAATTGCTGTTTCTTCCGTCCAAACCACAGAGGTGAATTCAGCGGTGGATGAGGTTGAACTTGGCTAAACAAGCAATTTTGACATCAACAAACCTTTGCCAACCTCTTCGAATCCGAGCTTACGAAAAACTCCGATCGCGGGCTGATCCGATTCAAGTGTTTGCGCCTCAACTAAACCCACGCCTTGCTGCATCAAATGACGCAACGCTTCCCCGACGAGGAATGTCGCGATTCCACAACGTCTCAACTCTTCAGGCACATTTAGGTCGTGCATCCCGCGAGCCATGACTCCCAATCCACTGGCCATCGGTTGCATATCCCAGAACTGAACGCTCCCGCACACATTCTGATTGGCTTTATCATAGACGCTGAACCGATCCCGCTCAGCCATTCCCAACGTACAGCTTTCCCACCAAGAGGTCTCCATCGGATCGGCGACGGCGTTGATTTGATACCGCCGCCGAAGTGACATTTGCTCTCGATCGACAAATGTCCGAAAGCCCGTCAATCGACGTTCCATCACAATAATTTTGTCATCGACTTCGAACCCTCGACGTGACGCCGTATCGACCGCCAATTTATCGTCGACAAGTAAACCCGGGATTTGACTGCCCCCATACAACCCCATGTAAAAGGGGGCGAAGGGGAAATGAGAACCAAAATGCACGCGGGTTGCCCCGGCCTGGCTTAAATATTGCATCGCTCGATCCAGCAGTTGATCGGCGACCTCATCCTGCCACGCGCCCGGCACCACTTTTAATACGCTGACAACACCGGTTCCATGATCTAAATCGGACAAATCAGAGTTTGCAGCGAACCCGGCATGAACAAAGCCAACGGGAATCAAGTTGTCGCCTTCACGCAAGACTGCCATTATCAGTCCGCGTGAATCGAAATAGGGCTTGCCAAATACCTGATGATCAAGCAGCGTTCGATTGATATTGGAGATCTGACCACGAAACGCCGGTTGCTGTCGCCAGATGTCTACAATCCAGGGAGAATCAGTATTGAGAAAGCTACGATACTCAATCACGGCAAAGTCGGTCTTCTATCTCGTTTTACAAATTTAAGTAACCCTCGTCTCACCTTAGCAAGCTTAGCCGCTTGCTTCATCAGAAGATACACAGTTCAAACATCTGACGAAATTTTTCTTCATAAAATTTAGCATCGCTGCCGCTGGGCTAAGCCGCCTTTTCCAAAGCCTCTTTTTGTTTCCTCGTCCTACGGACGGGTTTCTCCTTCCAGCGTCGATGAACCCACCAATATTGTTCAGGAAAATCATAGATCGCATCGGCAAGGCGATCATTGTACCACTGGGTTAATTGAGTGACATCTTGCAGCTCGTCCTGCATATCAAGCGGATCGGCGACCCCGGTACATCCTATTTCGTAATGCAGCGGGCGATCGGTTTGTTTGCAATACGACACCATCATCGGCGCGCTTCCAGAAAGCGTAAACAACGCCACCGCTTTGTGGCACGAGGCCGCTCTCCCTAAAAAGTCGATCCAACACCCCTTCGTTCCAGCATGCTGATCACCAAGAATTCCAAGAATGCCCCCGCTATCAATGACCTCTTGAATCGCAACCGCCGAACCATCTTTGGGCAAGATAAATTGACCGTTGCGTCCCCGAAACTTGTTAATAAACTCATCTAAATATGGATTGTCGAGCTTCCTCGCCACAGTGTACGAGGGCATCCCCAGCAGGCCCGTGATGAACCCGCCCATTTCGAAATTCCCTAAATGACCTGATACGGCCACCAGGGGGCGATAATCGATCAGATAATTCGTCATCTGAACTTTATCGCGAATATAAACATGACGTCGCCAATTGGAATCATGAATCTTCCTCGGCGCCTGGGCAATTTCGCAACCCATCAGAAACAAGTGATACCACATCTTCCGTGACATCTCTTGACGTTCATTCAGCGGCATATCGGGAAAAACACCGACAATGTTCTCATCGATCACTTTGCGGCGGAATTTAAGAACATCGTTGGCCAACCACGCCAGGCCACGGCAAAAACGAGCGCACGTTTCGATCGGCAAAACTTGAACGATGCTCAAGATCACCTGCAACGCCAGATATTCGGCGAAAGTTCGTAGCTGCATTCCATTGCCTAAATTGTTTTCGATCGAACGCAATTATCGCAGTTATCTAAATTCTCGAAAAGAGAAATCGCGAAAGAATTCGCCTATAAATTCAACAAATAAATCAGATTCCTCTCTGAAACTGAGCCGCCAGCACCCTCCATCCGCTAACGGAGCCCACAACAGAACTCGTTGCCCCAATCCTTTTAGCCACGATCTTCGACAACTGAAATTCAATGATGCAGGATCGCCCGATCAGACTTAATCCCACGACTTTTTCCAGCGATCATAGCGCAGAACCATCCACCGCATTAACTGATACCACAACCAAACAATAAGTGCCGCAGTAATCAGATCCAGAACAAGGTTCCCCCAATTCCATTGACGAGATTCTGCCGGATCGAATGGAATGGGAAATTCGTTTGTATTATCCGATTCCAAATACACCTGAACGTTCCGAAATTCCCTTTGGAGGTAAACCAATGGCCAACCGTGTAAACTAGCCCCGCGCCCTATGTCCCGCGCTTGCCGAACGTTCGTTGCCCGATCTGTTCCGATCACAAACAATAGACCAGCAACCAAACTAGCCATCACCATCGCAAATAAGACATGACGATCTTTGGGCGGACGTCTTCGCTTTCCGAAAGCAAGAGAATCGAAAACAGCAACAATTATGTTTTTTTTAGTCAAAACTGAATTCTCATTTCTCAATTTTGATTGGCTGAGCTTGCATTTTTTTCCACTCAAATTGAAACGCGAAGTCAAAACCCGGTCATCAAACCCGATATCTCAGGACGCATCGAAAAGGCGTGGAACTATTTAGTTTTGGACTTTGACTTTAAAACTGGATCTCTCTTGAGTGGCAACTGAACCACTCGATTCGTTTTCGCTGCCTGATAAATCGCTAAAATAATTTCCACACTTCGCCTGCCTTCTTCACCATCAATCGCAGGCTTGGTGCCTTGTTTGATAGATTTTAAGACATCTTTGAATTGATGAGCGTGGGCGGCATGTCCAATGGCTGATGGATCAGCCGCACCGCCACCGGTTTGGGTTTTTGACGCAAATTCTGCCGCGATCTTTTTGTCTTTTGCGGTCATTTTGGCAAATTCCCAAGTCTTAATATCCTCTTCCTCAATAACTGCCGTACCTTCACTTCCATGTATTTCGATCTTTTTGAGCATGCCCGGAAAAGCGGCGGTGGTTGCTTCGATTACGCCAAGGGCGCCATTTTCAAATTTCAAGGCGGCTGTGGCTACGTCTTCCACTTCAATTCTTTGATGGGCTAACGTCGCGGTTTGGGCTGATAGTGATTTCACCGGCCCCATTAACCAAATCAAGAGATCAACACTGTGAATTGCCTGATTCATTAAAGCACCGCCACCATCCAGCGCCCACGTCCCTCTCCACGCTCCACTATCGTAATATTCTTGCGTGCGAAACCATTTGACGTAGGCATCGCCCAACGAAAGAGTTCCAAATTTCCCGCCATCGATTGCCTTCTTCAGTTCTTGACTCGCTCCGTGAAATCGCGATGGAAAAATTGTCGAACAGACGACGTGATTACGCTCGCAGGCGTCAATAATTTTGTCGCACCGTTTTAAGGTCACTTCCAACGGCTTTTCAATAATGACATGCTTCCCGGCATTCGCGGCAGCAACCGCTGGTTCCATGTGCGCTCCACTGGGGGTACAAATCGTCACTACATCCACCTTGGGATCAGCCAGCATCGCATTCAAATCGGAGTAAGCAACTCCGCCGAATTCACTGGCAAGGCGCTCCGCTGACTCAAGTCGATTGTCAAAACAGGCAACGAATTTCGCGCCCCGTATTTCTTCAATCGCCCGGGCGTGAAAATTCGATATCATCCCACAGCCAACAATTCCAAAACCTATCGCCATAACTTAATACCCAGTCATCTATTTATAATTGCTTTTGCTAACCAAAAATCGCAAACCAAAAAACTTGTCCCAGCTTTTCTTAATCCCCGGCAACAGCCGACGATGGATCACCAAAAAGGACCTGGAGCGTGAACCAAAACATTGTAAATCCGTTTAACGTCATATGTAAAACAATACAGGAGCTAATGCTGCCTGTTTTGCGGTAGAGATAACCCAAAACCATTCCGAAGAAAAACAGAGTCACGGGTGCCGCTCCCTGACCGGAATGTGCCAATCCAAATAAGACCGAACTGATTACCATCGGCCAACTGGAACTCGATTGGCGACTCCAGTCTCCCGTCCGATCTCCTTCGCTGTCACACTCTAAAAGACTTCCACTATTTTTCTTCAGAATCGAGCTGTCCCAGCCACCAACCAAAATACAATCGTAAAAGCTACGACCAATTCGTTGTAACCACCCCTGTAATACTCCTCG
>Ga0214477_100913_pt1 | contig 17672 bp, 12 predicted proteins | sample M1_20Mar14CPVII9_FD_165058 | JGI IMG/M metagenome (GOLD analysis project Ga0214477, IMG submission 165058) | Marine eukaryotic communities from Monterey Bay, California, United States - M1_20Mar14CPVII9sort6BwellC16 | ecosystem: Environmental > Aquatic > Marine > Unclassified | place: USA...
AAAAGTGCCAGAGCACATTCGCAGCATGGCTGCTTTCGGATCTACAAATCATGAAAACGGAATGTTTGCTGCCCTTGCATTTAAACCCGATGCGATCATTTTCATGACCGACGGAGGCTATCCCGAGCTTAACAGTGGCCAATTAAAAACGATACAGAAGCTCGCTCCTTCAGGATGCGAGATCCACTGCATTCAATTCGGAATTGGCCCGTTACAATCCACAACGAATTTCATGACCAAACTTGCACAACAAAACGATGGATCTTTCCGCTATATTGATGTGTCCAAATGGAAACAAGAAAACTAGGGAGAAAACCATTACCAACTCAACTCTCTTTGACTATGCCAATCAACTCCGGCTTCGCGTAGCAACATTATTTCTCTTAGGGCTGGTTATCACTCAAGCGATACCCAAGCAGGCCACCTTAAACGCAGAGGAATTTAAAATCAGCCTGCAATCGGGGACTGTCATCACTGTCGATGTAAAAACTCCGACCTTAAAGTGGACCCGTGTGTCCGACAGCGGAGAGAGCAGGGAAGAGACACTTAAAATTGCCGAACTGAACCGAATCATGTTGAGTGATTCTCCGGTGGGTCAGAAAGTCGATATCATCAGGCAATTAATCACAGATCTTGCAGACCCTAGTTTTCGAAAACGGGAAGCAGCGGAAGATCAACTTTCTGAAGCTGAAACGGCAGGCCAGTTCATGGAAATGCTTCAATCCAACCTGGACCATCCAGATTTCGAAGTCCGTTACCGCATCAACCGAATCTTAAAAAGACTGGAAGATCAAGACTCTACTCAGCGAGAAAATCAATTTGACCGACTCTTCTTTAAAAATGGAATGACCGCAGAAGGGGACCTTGGAAATCTAAACCTCGAGCTATCCTTCCGTGGGCAACCACTGAAATTGAAACGCGAACAAATCGCGATGATCTCTACCCCGTCCAATAAACCAAAATTAGTGGCAAGTGACAAAAAAACTGAGGTGGAAATTTTCCACAAGCCGCTAAATATTTTCTATCGAGTTGACCAAACAAGGATCGACTTTGAAAAATCTCCCAGCGGTGAGGAGTTGCGTCGCCCCGCAGATGTCAGCCAGACTTTCGTGCCCGTCGGGCTTTTGTTAGGTACTGAGCAAAAAGGGTATATTGGCATTTCCGGATACGGGTTCAAATTCGGACCTGAAAAACGCGCCAGTGGAAATTCCATTTGCGTCTACGAAACGGTAGGGACTTATTCCAAACGCTTCAAAGGGATCATGGAGATCAGCTTCTGCATGCCCAATCAGGAGTCGGTTGCTGCAGGCGTTATGGAGTTCGGCATGCAAATGGCCCGCGTCAATCACAGTCGCGATTTCATTGTCGAAGCCTACAACGCCGATAATCAAATCCTCGCCTCGGTCGAATCATCCGATGAACCGTGCGTGTTTTCAGGAATCAAATCAACTCAGCCCATTGCAAAAATCAGAATCCTTTCTAATCCGTACCTATTCCGAATCGACCGCGCGATCGATGAAGATTACGCGGTTGATTCAATCTGTTTTTCACCACCCGTCCCAAATGACTCGCTAACCCCCCAAGACCAACCATCGGTGACACTAAACAACGGTGATTTACTAAAAACAGACAACATCAAACTTTCAGACGCCGATGCAATCTCGATCAATCCAGTGGGCAAACAGAATTACAAAATTGGATTCGACGAAATTCGATCAATTAATTTCAATCACAGTTCCCAAAAGGATCGCAAATCACTTACTCGTCTGCGACCAAAGCAAGTGCTAAAGACATGGACAGCGATGATTAGCGACGGCAGCATTCTTTTCATTGAGCCTGGCATCCCGATGACCAGCACTCTGTTCCCCAAAGTCCAGCTTGAACTCGAGACGTTCACCGGCATGTGGCTGACCCGAAACCCATCGCGATTTCCGATGAAGTCCGATTTCGAAAAAGGGAAGAACGTGATCGTCTTTCCAACCTGTCGAATTATCCCTGAATTAATCTCATTTGCCGAAAATGGTTTCCAGTGGAACGGCCGGGCAGAAAAAATCATGCAAGACCTGGTGATCGAAGGGGATGAGAAAGACCAAGATGACCCCACTCCCAACATCGACCAGGTCACCTATGAAACAGCATCGGCCGAAAGCAGCCCGACTATATGGCTCAAACCGCCTCGCTCAATCAACGCCAGCCAAGGGCGAATTATTTTGGCCGACGGCCAGCAATTGGTCCTCAATGGCGATTTGAAAATTCAGCTTGTTAACATCCAAGAGGATAAGATCACGATTTCCATTGGAAAAGAAATTGCCACAATTCCTCTGGATCAAATTCAAATCATTGAATTTCCAGAGCGCCCTTAAAAGGCGCCTGCTGAAACGGCTTAAACCACTACCCCACCGTCTTCTTAAATTTATTCCCCGATTCCACCCCGAACCAAGCACGTTCCCGTGGATACCCATCCTTGATTTGGCCAATTTATGAATACAGAAACATCTGCAATGGAACTGGACGTGATAGCCGTCGGTGCCCACCCAGATGATTGCGAAATTGGCTGCGGTGGCACGCTCGCAGGACTTGCCGCTCAGGGACTTCGCGTAGGCATTGTCGATTTAACCAATGGCGAACCTACCCCTCGTTGCCCTAGCCCCGAGATTCGAATCGCCGAGGCAGAAAAAGCGGCGGCAGCACTCGAGATACAGAAGCGAGTTATTCTGGATTTACCCAACCGCCAACTCTTCGATAATTTTGAATCCCGAATTGCTCTGGCAACTCAATTCCGCCTTTACCGTCCGAAGATCATTTTTTGCCTCGAAGGCAAAACCCCGATGGCTTCACCGGACCACTGGCAAGCCATGCAGATCACCGAAGCCGCAATTTTCTACAGCCGCCTAACTAAATGGGACGAACACTTTGACGGCCTCCCGGTTCATACAATTTCCCGCCAAGTGAACTATTCACTCTTCTTTGAATCAGACTGGAGCGGATCGGGGCCGAGGCAATTTGTATTTGACATTGCCGGATCGATCGATAAAAAAATCGAAGCCGTGCGCTGTTATAAAACTCAATTCCCACCTGAGAAAGAGTACATTTATGACCGCATTCGTGCCATGGCCAGCGCCGTCGGCCTGTCAGCAGGGTTTGACTATGGCGAGGTCCTCAGCTCGACAAGAACACTTGGCACGAGAAACTTACCTGCGACACTCATGCTGGATGAATAAAAAATATCTGTGTTAATCCAACACCCCGTCAAATTCTCGTCTTAAAATTCTTAGAACATCGACCATGCCAAGTTCTCGCATCAACTTCATGAGTCCCGCCAACAAACAGCTGGCTGGAATCTTAGAACTACCATCTCCTTCGGCCTCGGGAAAAGAGCTCCCAGACACCTTCGCGTTATTTGCTCACTGCTTTACTTGCACGAAAGATCTAAAGGCGATCGTGCGAATTAGTCGAGCTCTCGCCAAGCGAAACATAGGCGTGCTCCGATTCGATTTCACGGGACTTGGCGATAGCCAGGGCAACTTTGCTGATACCAATATCGAATCCAACCTCTCAGATATTCACTCCGCAAGCCAATGGCTGGCAGAACACCACCAAGCTCCCTCTTTGTTGATTGGACATTCTCTCGGCGGTGCGGCGATGATGGCTGCGGTCGAGTCAATTCCATCCTGCCGGGCGCTCACAACTCTCGCTTCGCCCTCGTGCACACGGCACCTCGCAGAATTCCTTGGCAGCCAAAATCCAGAAATCATCTCTAACGGCAGCGGTACCGTCACGATTGGAGGCAGAACCCATGTCATCAAAAAGCAGATGCTTGATAGCTTGAGAAACTTCGATCTGCAGGAGCGAATCCAGAGGATTACAGCCCCCCATTTGATCATGCATTCGCCAGCCGATGAAACGCTGGACTTCCAGCACGCACTCGATATTTTTAAATATACATCAGGTGAAAAATCGCTGATTACACTCGTTGATTCCGACCACCTCTTCGTTAATCGCAACAACGACACAACGTACGTTGCGAATTTAATTGCGACTTGGGGTAGCCGTTTCCTTACTGGAATCAATTGAGAGCTTAAGATCAGGTCAGGCAGTGTGCCAGCAAATCGCTTAGTATTTCAAGGCTTTCTCTCAGCAATTCCCCACCACTTGCGACCAACGGTTCGCCTCACCTATTTATCACGCAGAGACTTAAAGTACTGCTGAGCATGCTCTCGTTGATTCCGTGACATTTTCTGATTTTCAAGTGGATCCGATTCCTTACTAATCGAAGCCTCAATCAGCTCACGTGTCTCACTGACCGAACGACCCACCAAATTTTTTCCATCGGCGGTTCCAGTGACGACAGTCTGACCTTGCTGGAGCTTTCCTTTAACTTTTGATTTGAAGGTTCCCGTGTCACCCTTCTCTAAATCTCGCTGCCCCGCGCCTCTGCCGCTACCTTTTGCCCAATCCTGCCACTTCGGTGGACCATCCTTTTTCCCTTGCCCGTCCTTTCCCCCTTCAGCAAGACCATCCTTACAGTCATCTGCCATTTCCTCAAGATCTTCCAGGGCTTCCATCTCTCCCATTTCTTGCTGCATTTGCTCTAACTGTTTCGCCAGATCTTCGAGAGCTTCGCCAGCTTGCTTCATGCCCTCTTGTTTCTCCTGTGGATTTCCTTGCTGGCCTTCCTCACCGGGCTTCTGCCCACCGGGTTTGCCTCCGGGCTTCATGCAGTCAGCACAATCGGCAAGTTTCTCGGCCATTTGCTTAAGCTTCTGTTGCTGCTGATCCATCGCCTTTTTCTCTTCGAGCTTCTGTTGCAGTTGAGCTGCCTTATCGAGATCGCCTTCTTTCACAGCCTTTTCAATTTGCTCTTCAAGTTTCTTCTTTTCCGCTTCATGCTCTTCAGCAGCCTTTTTCAATTCCTTTGCCATGTTTTTAAGATCCTTGGCCAGCTTTTTCTTTTCGATCTCACTCAGCTCGCCCGCTTTTAGTTTCTTAACCAAGTCTTTAATTGCCTTTTTCGCTTCCGCCATATCTCCCTTGCTCATCGCATCGGCAAGTTCTTTCGCGGGACCTTCACCTGCGTCTTTTAATTTATTCAGGCTTTCCTTCAACTCCTTGCTACTTCCAAGTTCCTTTTGCCGCTCCGTAATCTGTTTCTTGATGTCGTTCAATTTAATCAATGCGTCTTTTTTACCCGTCTCTTTTTCATCGATTAACTTGTCAAATTTTTTCTCGAGTGCTTCGACTTTACCATCAGCGTCTTTCAATCCTTTTGCGATTCTTTCCTTACGCTTTTGCTCCATCTGCTTTTTCAATTCCTCAATCGCAATTTCAACTTGCTTGGAATCAGTTCGTTCGGGCTCCGACGCGCCCGCTTTCTTTTCGGCGTTTGGGATCATCATAATTCCAAACAAAAGCAGGATAGGTATGATTGGCAGGAACGCGCGAACCGTAGGTTGGTAACGAAACTCATCGCGGACATCGATCGTATCTGCCTGGTCGGCAGCATCATTAAGCAAAGCCTGCCCAACACTTGTTTCCGCAACCTCATCTTCCAGTGTTAACGCGCTTGACAGTCGCTCTTTCAAACCAAATCGCCGGTCAACTTCAATCGCCGCACTCAGTTGCGATGCAGTTTTTCGCCAGGTCACAACCAAAGGAATCAGAACCCCTAAAAGAGCTCCTCCAGCAATCCACGAGTAGACCCAATTTTGATAATCCGACTCCGCTTGAAGAAAACTCAAATACCAAATTTTAGGGATCGCCAGGCCAATCGCCGCCAAAAGCAAGCAAGAAAATACTGACCAAGTAAGCACGTTGAAGAAATAGCCGATTACAATCCGACGGCGGGCCTGTGCTACTTTTTGACGGATTTTATTCACAACCGACTCCCTTTATCAAATTCCCAAAACACTCAATGCCAACGGCTTCATTAACATTTGGGGGTTAAAATTACCAGCATCTACGAACCTTGCGCTGCCTTCTACCCCAATGACCGCCAGCTAAGTTTCATTATATGTGGCATTTTTAAGAGAAGGCTATTGGCAATCCCGCGTTCCAACCGAAAAAAGCAACATATATTTTCATTTTTACGTTAGCGCCCCTGTTTTACCTCGGTACAAAAAGTGGGCAGACTTCACCCGCTAACACCAAGTTTCAGTCGACATTTCGGATTTTGTGACAGCATCTGTGCTTTTAGCTTGCCCTTAGGTCATTTACATGGATGAAAAAAAAATCATCGACGACGCGTTGGCCGTCTCACCGACAGCCTTGCCTTCCCCTGTGTCCCTACCCGACGCCGATGTCCTGATCTATGACGGCACCTGCAACTTTTGCTCGTCACAGGTGATGAACCTTTATCGCCTAGACGGAAAGAACCGCCTCGCATTCATCTCACTCCACGACCCTTTCGTCACCGAACATTTCCCCGATCTGACCCATCAGCAATTGATGGAACAAATGTTCTTGATTCCTAATCATGGCGGAACCTACTCCGACCGCCGTCTCGGAGGTGCCGTGGCCATCAAGTATCTGACACTACGCCTGCCAAAGCTTTGGATTCTCGCCCCTATGTTCCACATCCCGCTGACGGGCTCAATCCAGCAATGGGTATACCGTCAAATCGCAAAACGTCGCTACAAGATCGCGGGGAAGAAGAATGAAGCCTGCGACGACGAGGGCACCTGCGATCTACACTTTCGCGATTAGATCTCGCCCAATGCTGCCGACGCGAATGACAACCAGGCCAGTACAAGAAGGTGCGTCTTCCAGGCTAAGGCTAAGTCAATTAAAGCGACAAGAATGGAAGCAACACCCAGAGTAGCGCTGCCAGTAAAAAACCAATTACAGAAACGACAGTTGAGATAACCGTCCAAGTCTGAAAAGTCTGCTTTTCAGTCATCATCATGTAGCGGCTTACAAGCCAGAACCCACTGTCATTGACATGAGAAACAGCAGATGCACCTGCTGCAATCGCAACCACAATTAACGCTAATTGTGCTTGCGACAGTCCCTCGACCATTGCAGTCATCAACCCCGCCGCCGTCACCATGGCAACAGTCGCGGATCCCTGCGCAACACGAACAAACAACGCGAATAAATAAGCGAGTAACAAAACGGGAATCCCCCAACCTTGACAGACTTCTCGCAGCGCGTCGCTCACGCCACTCGCTCCCATAACCCCCTTGAAAACTCCGCCAGCCCCCGTGATTAGGATGATGATGCCCGCCGGCCCCAACGCCTTCGTCGTCACTTCCATCAATTCGTTTTTATCGTAACCGCGAAGGTAACCAAAGAAAATTAACGCCATCACCGTCGCAATGAGAAGGGCAATGATCGGATGCCCTACGAAGTAAAGAAATTTCATTCCCAATGGTGCCCCGGCAACCGCATCAGAAACAGCGGCGGCATACTCGTCGCGATCCAGCCCCGTATCGATATTGTAAACGAGAACCTCTTTGACAATCGTACCGACCAAGATCAAAAGAATTGGAAACCCAATCATGATCAACACAGAAAGAAAACTAGGTAAAACCTCTTCTCCTTCTTCGGGGCCTTCATCAAAATCAGCAGGTGGCGCGATGTATAACTTTTCAGACATTCGCCGGGGCAGCCAAACTCCACAAACAATCGCGGTCGGCAAGCCGACGATGCTCCCGAACAGAATCACCCAACCGAGTCCAACCCCTAACTCGTAGGCAACCCAGACCGGTCCAGGCGTCGGAGGTACGAAGGCGTGAGTCACCATGAGTCCCGCCAACAAAGGCAGGCCAAACGCCAATACAGATTTACCAGTCTTTTTAGAAAGTGCGTACAGAATCGGTGCCAAAATCACCAAAGCAACATCCAGAAAAACGGGGATCGAAATGATGAACCCCGTCAGAACCATCGCCCAGGAGGCCCGCTTTTCGCCAAATAATTTCAATAATGATTTCGCCAGACTCTGAGCGCCGCCCGAATGCTCAAGCAGCGATCCAAAAATTGCCCCGAGCCCGATGATCGTCGCAATAAAACCAAGACTAGACCCCATCCCGTTTTGGATTTCCGCGCCAATTTTGGCAAGCTCTAAATCTCCAGCACCGCCAGTCAATTCCTGAGATGATCCAACCGCAACAAATAAACTTGCCAAAATCAGTGCAAGAAATGCCTGGACTCTCAATTTCAAAATCAAAAACAACAGCAAGGCCACGGCAGCAACCAACAAACTAAGCAAATAAGTAAGGGAGAGGGACCCTTCACCTCCGACGGCTCCTAACAAACTCCCTTGTTGCCCAATTAAAAAAAACAAATCGGGTTGGTTATTGAGCGCTGACATGAGGATCTCACCTAAGGGGCGGGTTGGTTCATGAGACAAGTTAACTTAGATTACTTTCACTATGATAAAGATCTATCGCGACCAAGACGACTATGTTTTGCAAAATTTTAATCGGATAATTCGCGTGCAAGGGTTCTCGCTGGATGCCCTCTTTAAGGCAAACAACCCTGCCGACTATCTCACGTCTTTCTTTGACTCAACCGATTCCGAGCCTATCAAGCAAAAATCTGTCTGCGAGAGGCACCCCTGGCAAGCTCCCGTTGAAAATCAAGAAATATGGGCAGCCGGCGTGACCTACATGCGAAGCAAATCTGCCCGAATGGAAGAAAGCGAACAATCAGGTGGAGACCATTTTTATGATTTGGTCTACGAAGCTGAACGACCCGAATTATTTTTCAAATCGACTGGCTCCCGAGCGAGAGGGCACCTGGCGCCCGTCTGTATTCGCAAAGATTCAGCATGGAATGTCCCCGAACCGGAGCTGACACTGGCCATCAATTCAGCGGGACAGATTTTTGGCTATACGATTGGCAACGACATGAGCTCTCGGTCGATCGAAGGCGAGAATCCGCTTTACCTTCCTCAAGCAAAAATCTATCAGGGGTCGTGCGCCATAGGTCCCTGCCTGGTTGTCGGAAATGTCCTAACACCCGATACAAAAATCTCCATCATGATTTCCCGTCTCGCCGATGTTGTATTCCAAGGCGACACATCGGTCTCTCAATTGAAACGCACGTTTCACGAATTAGCGGATTACCTATTTAGAGAAAACGAATTTCCCTGTGGAGCCTACTTAATGACTGGAACTGGAATCGTCCCGGATTCTGGATTCACGCTGCAATCGGGCGACCGAATTCAAATTCAAATAGAGGGACTAGGGGTTTTAGAAAACGAAGTTGAGTAGTTTATTGGTTAAGCCTGGCATTGAATCCGTGTTGTGAAGCGGTTTATGAAAGTAGCTCGCCGCCCTCGCTGCAGGTCAGCGTTCAGACGCTATCATAGGGAACAGGCAAACTCTCTGAACAGTTGTTAATGGTTATCCATGCTCGAATCTGCAAACGAAAAAATTTACGACCTCCGCACAACCGCGCAAGGCCCTCGCGGCCAACTTCCCTTCGCAGGCGAACAATTAAAAACCTCAGCCAGTGGTGACATCTTTGGATGGACTCAAAACGCTGGAATGGGATGGGATCCGCAAAGCATGCGACGGCCGAATTTCTTGGTCCTTTCAACGCAGGGCGGGATTCGTCGGCAGGATGGTTCTCCGATTGCTCTTGGATACCATACTGGCCACTGGGAGGTTGGGCTGTTGATGGAAAAAGCGGCAATGGCCATCGCGGCGTCTGGTGGAATTCCATTTGCTGGCTTTTGCAGCGATCCCTGTGATGGCAGAACGCAAGGCACGCTCGGCATGTTTGACTCACTCGCCTATCGCAATGACGCAGCAATTATTTTCCGCCGACTCACGCGCTCGCTACCAACCGCGAAAGGTGTCATAGGGGTTGCCACGTGCGACAAAGGCCTCCCCGCAATGATGATGGCAATTGCTGGACTCGGGCACCTTCCCTCGGTTCTCGTTCCCGGAGGCGTAACGCTACTGACCCAAAACGGGGAAGACTTAGGAAAAATACAATCGATTGGGCCGCGTTACGCACACGGTGAAATTAGTCTCAAGGAAGCGGCAGAACTTGGCTGCAAAGCCTGCGGCACCCCCGGAGGGGGATGCCAGTTTCTGGGGACTGCAGCAACGGCTCAAGTGGTTGGCGAGGCACTCGGCCTTTCATTGCCACACTCTGCCTTGAGTCCATCGGGTTCGGAAATTTGGCTCGACCTGGCCTACCGAAGCGGTGCCACCCTCGCTCAGCTTCATCAATCCAAAATAAACACCAGTGATATTTTGACCGATGAATCCATTGAAAATGCCATGATTACCCACGCGGCATTTGGAGGCTCTACCAATCTAGTTCTGCATATTCCTGCTATCGCGCACGCTGCCAAACTCAAAAGACCCGATGTGTCTGACTGGCAGCGCATTAACGCAATGGTTCCTCGACTGGTTGATTCACTCCCCAACGGCCCCGTGGGATATGCCACCGTTCAGGTATTCCTCGCTGGAGGAGTCCCCGAAGTAATGCTCCGCCTTCGCGATCTTGGACTGCTAAATTTAGATGTGTTGACCGTTTCAGGAAAAACACTCGGCGACAATCTTGATTGGTGGGAACGCTCAGAGCGAAGGCAACGTCTCCAGGAAAAACTAGTTGAACTCGATGCGATTGACCCGAACAACGTTATTCGAAAACCAGGTCAAGGATTCTGCAGCACGGTTACGTTTCCGATGGGCAACCTCGCGACGGAGGGTTCGATCGTCAAGAGCACCGCTATCGATCCCGAGGTCATTGATGACGATGGAGTATATCGCCACAGCGGACCTGCCCGCGTTTTTTGTAGCGAAGCCGATGCGATCGCCGCAGTGAAATCTCTCGGAGACGATCGGATCCAAGAAGGAGACGTCATGGTCCTGATTGGAATTGGAGCTTTGGGAGCGGGAATGCCGGAAACCGCTCAAATTACATTTGCACTCAAATATTTACCCTATGGCAAACATGTCGCATTGCTGACCGACGGACGGTTTTCGGGGGTCTCAACCGGTCCCTGCATAGGCCACATTAGCCCGGAAGCGCTCGCGGGAGGAAGGATCGGTAAAATCCAGGAGGGTGATCCAATCACCATCGAAATCGACACCATTAATCTTTCAGGCTCGCTCGAGTTTGGCGGAGAAATCAGCGAACTGGACGCCAGAGAACTTAATCCCGAATTAAAACAGCACGCCAATCTTCCCGACGACACAAAATTATGGGCAGCACTTCAACATGTCAGCGGCGGCACTTGGGGAGGCTGTGTCTACGATGTCGACGCAATCACCAAAAAACTAATGAACTGATCCGTGCATTAACAGAACCTGCACACTCTACGCCTTTCTTAAATGCAAGCCGATTACCGGTTAGTCTAAGGAGGGTCGTGGCCTCCGCGGTGAAACGGGTGGCATCGACAAATCCGCATCGCTCCCTTCCATGCCCCGCGAACAGCACCGTACTTGCGGACCGACTGAATGAAATAATTGCTACACGTCGGGGTAAATCGACAGTTTTTGCCAAGCAGTGGGCTGAGACCAACTTGATACATTCGCACGCAAAAAATCATTCCGTCAGCAGGAAGCTGCAATAATTTTCGGATTGAATATTTCATCTACCTCAACTCCGACTCAGCCATTTCAAACGAACAAAGAGAATGGACTACCGATTACCTCTCCCCACCAGAGGAATAGATTTATTCGCGAACGATTTCCTTTAACTTAATTTAACGAACAGGTGTCCGCACAATCAACTACCGTGGGCAGCCGCCCTAAACGCGGCTTAAGCTTTTTTCAATCCTCTGCAGGAGTCGTGGTATCGACCGTTCAATCGCAGCATAATCACAAGCCGCACCTCGCTTGGGTCGCACCACGAAATCTATCCCAGCTGGAAGGTTAGTCCGATGTTGTCGGAACGCCTCTCGTATTCGCCGTTTCCAACGATTGCGAACAACGGCATTTCCCACCTTACGACTGACCGAAAGACCTAAACGAGATGCTGATAAACCGTTTCGCACACCTTTAATGACGAGCACATTGTCAGCGGCAAAAACATTACCGCCGTAGACCCGATCGAACTCCGCTTGACGACGCAGGCGAACGGATTTCGGAAATCGATTATCAGTCACTTCGATCCCCTTCCGTCTCAAAGTTAAGTTTTAGTGATTCGCAAGCAATTTAGTTGCGACCGCCACGCTCAAGATCACGACCAGTTACTCGGGTCTTTTCTAGTACTTTACCAGCGACTTCTCAAACAACGGACGACCGAGCCTGCCGGACAAGTCAAGCGAAGGAAACTTCGCCTGCTACCAAGTTAGTCCGGAACGGTCAGCACACTCCTCCCAAGCTTCACTCAATTCGGAGACTTTCTCAATGTCCGACGCTGAAATTTCCTTGGGAATAGCAATCTGTAACATTGCGATCAAATCTCCCGACTTACTCGGTGCCTTGACGCCCATCCCTTTTAACCGCAGTGATTTCCCACTTGAGGTTCCCGCTGGAACTTTGAGGGCGACAGTTCCGTGGGGTGTCGGTAAATCAATGGTCGCCCCCTCCGCTGCCTCACGTAAAGTGATAGGAATTGTGATTTGTAAATTCAGTCCCTTTCGGGCATAGTTTGGATGCGGTGCGATTTTCACGGTAATCAACAAATCACCGGCGGGTCCGCCAGCTGACTGCCCCTGACCTCGTAAGCGAATTTTCTTTCCGGACTCGATTCCCGCCGGAATTTTTACATCAATTTTGTCGACTTTGGTTTTGCTTCTTTGCAGGCTAACTTGGTGTTGTCCCCCAACGACCGATGTCGCAAACGGGATCGTGATTTCTTTTTCAATATCACTCCCTCTTCTCGGCGGAGCTTGCTGTCGCCCCCCCATCGGGCCTCCACCTCCCCCCATCTGCCTCAGAATGTCCTCAAATCCACCGCCGCCTCCGCCACCGCCACCAAACATTTGGCTCAAATCGATCCCGCCGGCACCTCCACCAAAAGGGTTGCCGCCCGCACCGCCACCAAACGGATTTCCTCCACCCGCTTGGCCAAAACTCGGCCCCATGTCGTACATCTGGCGCTTCTTTTCATCGCTCAGGACATCGTACGCTTGCTGGACTTTCTGAAATTGCTGCTTCGCCTTCTCACGATCCTTTTCTTCCTTGTCTGCATGGAGATCCGGATGATACTTTCGAGCTAACTTGCGATAAGCCTTTTGAATCTCGTCAGCACTGGCATCTTTGGAAACGCCAAGTATTTTGTAATAGTCTTCATCCGCCATAAGGGGGGTGTCGCTTTCGTTTTGCACAAATCCAGGATTCAAATTCTACTTTTCAACGGGGTCTCGCATTCTACGATTTTGCAGTAGCGATGATCAACCGTTAAACCCCGCTTCTCACTCCGCAACCGCTCGGATTTCTTCAGTTTACTCATTCATTCGGGCATTTCCCCCGTTTCATCAACGCTTCGGTACTTTTTCAAATGTGGAAACCGCCGTTAGTCGTCTCGCCCACAGCCAAACAACGAGGGTGTGTTTGGACATCATGAAACAAAATTCCAACAACACCGTTGTTATTTTGCAACATTTTGAGGGAACGTAAATCGTTGGAATCACGTCAAAAGCTTGGTTTCCGCGGGAAAAAATGGATTCTCCCATTAATCTTTGCCTTTTGGCACTAGGGCTGCATTAGGGGTTCGCAGAGAAACTAACACCTAAGGAAACATCATGGCCCAGGCAAAAGAACCCCAACAAGAGTTTGCTGACTCCCACGAAGATCTATTGGAAAAACCCACGCGTCGCTCTGCCCCCCGCCTCGGCGAGAACGCGATTGACGATCCTGTCCGAATGTACCTGATGCAGATGGGACGGATTCCGCTGTTAACGAGGGACGAAGAGGTCTCAGCTGCAGTCCAAATTGATAAAGCAAGATTTGTTTTTCGCAACACGATGCTGGGGACGGACTTCATGCTCCGAGGAGCAATTGACCTCCTTCAAAAAGTTCACGACAAACGGCTTCGCCTCGACCGCACCATCGAAGTTTCAGTCACCAACAAAGCAGAAAAGAAAAGAATTCTTTTACGCATAGTTCCTAATTTAAAAACCTTGAAACTATTGATGGCTGAGAATCGCAAAGATTTTCACTTTGCAGTTAATCGGACGCGACCGATCACTGAACGACATCGTGCCTGGCGACGCCTAACGCGACGTCGCAACAAGTGTGTCGTTCTGGTTGAAGAGTTAAATCTTCGTTACAGTCGACTCGCACCTCTGTTCGACCAGCTAGATGAAATTAACACTCGAATGCAAGGTCTTAAACGGCAACTCGCGGAAGTTGAAGCGAGCGGATTCGAGGGGGCAATGAGCGTTAATGAACTTCGCGCCGAGCTGCACTATCTGATGCAACAAACCTCCGAAACTCCAGCCACGCTTCAACGTCGAGTCCAGAAAACAAAAAAACTGCATCATCAGCAAGATGCTGCAAAGCGAATTTTATCTGCCGGAAACCTTCGTCTTGTCGTCTCCATTGCAAAAAAGTATCGCAATCGCGGGTTGAGTTTCCTCGATTTGATTCAGGAAGGAAACACTGGCTTAATGCGAGCGGTTGATAAATTCGAACACATTCGAGGCTACAAGTTCTCAACCTATGCCACTTGGTGGATTCGACAGGCAATCACCCGAGCCATCGCCGATCAAAGCCGCACTATCCGCGTACCTGTGCACATGATTGACACGATGAGTAAGGTCAGAAACGTGATGCGTGAACTCGTTCAAGAACTTGGTCGTGAACCGTCACCCGAAGAAACTGCTGAGCGGGCTAAACTATCGCTCGATGATACACGGGTCATCATGAAAATGGCACGCACTCCACTCTCTCTTGACCAACCCGTTGGCGACCATGACGACAGTTATTTTGGTGAATTCCTCGAAGACCACCGAGACGATGACCCACTCTATGAAACCAATCAAGCCGCGTTGAAAAGTCGCATTGAAGAGGCCATGGAGCATCTCAATTATCGAGAACGCGAAATCCTCAGACTTCGGTACGGACTTGCTGACGGATACTCCTACACGCTGGAAGAAGTTGGCAAAATATTTTCCGTCACGCGTGAACGCGTGCGACAAATCGAATCAAAAGCGGTTCGAAAACTACAACAACCTTACCGCAATCGATCACTCTCAAGTTTCCTTGACGGCTACGAACCGACATTCGATGGTCCCGTCGTCGAAAGCTAAAAATTTGGGCACTGCTGGTGCTGTTTGAACCACTTCCGCGAATTTGAATTCTCAAATTCGCAAACTCCTGATGTTGTGTTTGTTTCTCTGAAAGACACCCGTCGATCGTTCGGCGGGTGTTTTTTTATTACCACAGAATTTCCCAAGTGGCTTTGAATTCTGGTCTCGCAACAACTAAGCGGCTTTCCCCTCAAGATAAAATTAGGTTCCGTCCGCTCTCACTGCTAAACTACGACCGCAAATAGTTCGATTGAAAGATTAATTGTGTGGGCTCGTAAGCGAATTGACATTGGCTTCAGGGATTTAATGTTCGCGCTTTGGCGTTGCCTACACTCTCCTTCAAAACAAATATCAGTTTCGCCTTCAGCGTCGATGCCTGCGTCTCAGAAATGCATTATGTGTCTTTCTGTGCGGAGTGGATTCGATCTTCTTCTCTCAGAACAGGATTGGCCAGAGACCTCGGAGATAATTTTCACAGGGTTAACGATTCTCGACATGCCCCGAATTGCCCGGCAACATGGGTTTCGGCCCGTCGGAGTTGATCTCGATATATCCAAACTCGAACCAGCCATTGATGAGATTCAACGTCTCGTGACGCCTCGAACCAAAGCGATCGTTGTTGCACATTTAATGGGCGGCAGACTGCCAACCAGCGAAATTTCCCAACTTGCAAAGCAACATGACCTATTTCTCATTGAGGATTTTGCCCAATCTTACAGAGGGCAGATCTTTCTCTCGGGTGACGTTGCCATGTTTAGTTTTGGCACCATCAAAACTAACACCGCACTCGGAGGTGCGGTCATGGTCATCTCAGATTCCAAATTACACGAAAGGGTCGTCAACCGACACGATCAATGGCCCCGACAATCACGTCTCCATTATGCGAAACGGATTCTAAAATATAATCTGATCAAATTTATCTCGACACGACCCTTGGCAGGCAGCATTCGTCGAACATGCCGGTTTTTACCGCGCCAACACGATTCGCTCGCCGCCGGAATGGCAAAGAGCTTTTCTGGTGGTAATTTTTATAAAAAAATCCGCCATCGCCCCTCAGTTCCACTCTTTCATACGCTCGCTCAGCGGATTGCAAATTTCCAACCTCAATCGATCGATTGCCGAATCCGACGGGGTCAACTACTGTCAGATACCATCAAAAATGGAAATCCGGAAATCAAGATTCTCGGAGAAGAGATCGAGCAAGCCACCTATTGGATATTTGGAATTCTTGTTCAAAATCCCCGCAAATTAATTGAGATACTCTGGCAACACGGTTTCGACGCAACCAGCCAATCAAGCCTGCAAGCCATTCCATTCCGAAGCGATGAAAGGCTGCACCCCACCGCAGTTCAAGCTAACCCTGTGCTGCCCAGTAAACTGGCTCAGGAAACGCCAAGTGGATTGCCCAATATCGATTTCATCCTGTCACACCTAGTCTTTTTGCCGGTAGACCTCCCCATGCCCGAATCCGAACTCATAAGAATGGGCGAACTAGTTGCTCGCCACGCAATCCCAACCACGAATTTCGATGCCTCACGAACCAAAGTCAAAAGTTGAGAACTCGACGCTGAAACAATCCCAATCAGCGCAGACAATGCGATCGCCTAAAAGATGCGCGAACGCATCAAAAACATTTTCACCCATTTTAATAATTGAGTATTTTGAATTTCCAAGTTAGGCTTATCACTTCAACTCATGGGCGACTACTTTTCGCCTGGCTTGGACTCAGAGCAGCATGTCGAAATCGTCAGAAAAATCAGTGCCCCGCAGAAAAAACAATCCCGTTACTCAAGCTGACTGGGTCAGCATGAAAGACGAGCAATTGTTGGATATGCGCATGTGTGATTTGCAACTTTCGATTGAAGATTCATTTCTTGCAGACATGCGTAATCAGCTTTACGCTGAACTGGCCGCCAGAAACCTACGACTCAAACCACATTGTTGGCTGAGCGATGACTGGTTCTCACCGGATGGAATTCCTGGGATTGCCATTCCGTTTTACTTAGCACACCCAAGACTGATTCGACTCGAACGGCGAAAAATGCTGGAAGTCGAAGGAGGCACAAAAACATGGTGCATGCGAATCCTTCGTCATGAAACAGGCCATGCGTTCGATACTGCTTATCGACTTCATCGAAAAAAGAAATACAAACAAGTCTTTGGCAATTACTTTTCGCCGTACCCCGAATCCTACAAACCTAAACCACGCAGTAAGAACTTCGTATTGCACCTTGAACCGTGGTATGCGCAAAGCCATCCTTCGGAAGATTTCGCGGAGACCTTTGCCGTCTGGCTTAAACGAGGGGCAGGGTGGAAACGAAAATACAAAGGCTGGCAAGCCTTGAAAAAGGTTGAGCTTGTCGATGCGATGATGGATCAAATTTCAGGGACGGCAGCGAAGGTAAAATCTCGCGCAAAAATCGAACCCATTCATCGAATTAAAAAAACTTTACGACAATACTATGCTGAAAGGCATGCTGCTTACGCGGTCGGCGAACCAAGCGTTTTCGAC
>Ga0214477_100914_pt1 | contig 17670 bp, 14 predicted proteins | sample M1_20Mar14CPVII9_FD_165058 | JGI IMG/M metagenome (GOLD analysis project Ga0214477, IMG submission 165058) | Marine eukaryotic communities from Monterey Bay, California, United States - M1_20Mar14CPVII9sort6BwellC16 | ecosystem: Environmental > Aquatic > Marine > Unclassified | place: USA...
TAAACGAGAGAGGTTTCCCAGAGGAATGCGAAGCGATTGCAATCCTCAACTCTCTCCTATCTCTTAGGTGCCGACGCTAGTTCAATCGGGTTATTAGCGACCTATTATCAAAGAGACAGTCCCCAGCGGTACGGCTGTATATGAATATCTTAGTGGAAGGAGGAGATATGCAAGAGAGTATGGGGTATCCTTCATCTCTTCTCATCAACAATGCAAGTCGAAGCTTGGAACAATTTACATCAACACCATTCTCGCCTAAACCATATACAAGCTCAAATAGCGTGATTTCTTTACATGACTTTACACGGTTTGGACATACTAGTAAGTTGAGATATCTACATGATGTATGCATGATTATGATTTGACAGTGTCTAAGAAGGACGAATTATATATTGCAGTATTTCTCTATATGTGATTGTAGCATGTTATTTGATAATATGATATGTATACGATGTCTAACTAATCTTATCATTCTCTCTAGACAACTTTCAAGCATTAGTACAAGGACTAACCAATGCAAACAAATCTGCAACAGATTATATAATCGGAGTATGTGCAGCTGCAATGTTGATATTTTGTATAGGATTAGTTTGGGGTATGATAATCATTTGGTTAAAGACAAGAGGTCCTAAGAAGGTAGGCTTCTTAGCCGGTAGATTAATACATCCAGACTATAATATAGAAAAACCCGAAGTAGTATCTTCATCATCAGAAGTCGGAGATGGTCGTACCCTATCAATAATTGAAGAAGAACCAACATCTTCTAATCACTCGGAGTTTCGTGATAGTTTTCAAGATGAGTTAGAAATGGAAAGTAGTGAGACAGAGAGACTATTAAATGAATCAAACGTCGATCTTGCAAGTCCTCTGATTATTAGCAATAGTATTGACAGTGAATTAGAAGCAGCCAAAAGAGATAAACAATTCAATAGACAAGTAAACGCAGTCAGGATAAGCTTTGCTCTGAGTGCTTTGTTGGTCATGATTTGCGGGGTGTTGTTCTTTACAAAAGGAGCATCATCATTTCGAGCATCATTGCATACTACCAAACATGCATTGAATCTAACTCAAGAAGTTGCTAATCGGACCCTTGCTCTCACAAACGCGATTATCGATGATAAGGATAAGGTGTTGTCAGACGTTAAGAATGTTACAACAGTATCAGCAGATGGACAATTTTGCGGACAAGGTACTGGGGCAACTGCAAAGCAAATACAAGACGGTGTACAAACCATCCGCCATGAGGTTAATGAGCTCAATAGACAAGTAAACGATCAAGTGCAGTATTTTAAGAATGACGTTATAGAGCTCATTTCTATCATCAATGATGTTGATGAGAAGTTAAAGTATGGAGAGATATTCTTCTACGTTACCCAAGGAATTGCTATTGCAATTGGTATAATGATACTTGGGATGCTTGTAGTAACATGGTTTTCTGCCAAGGGTATATCGAACAGATGCACAAAGATTTCTTCGTGAGTAGTTCAGATCATACTTTATTTTGTTTGTTGAACATGTCATGTCTCTCATATTATATACACTATTTTAGATCTGCTGTCCTGTGGCCAGTCTTTTCTTTCTTTTTGATACTTTTCTGGATAATGGCGCTTCTGTTTCTAGTGACAAGCATAAGTGGCTCAGACTTCTGGAAAGTCCGCGTTAGTATTGTTTATTCATGGTGTTCATTATGGTGTCTTGGTGATTTGAGCGCTTCAACACTTGACTTTTGTTTATCTTTATTTGATTGTCTTTGAGAAACACATGTACTAATATATGTTACAATCACCTCTCTTTCATCATCATAAACCGCCAAACGCGCATCTTCCAGTGTAAAGCCCGACGCGATCGTTCAAAGTGGTCTATATTATTACCAAGAGAAGTTTACTTCTATTGTTTTTGATCATCTAATATATTATGTATCGGGATGTACAGTCAAGCCTCAAGAAGAAGAAATGGAGGAAATCAGACAAACGATCAATGTAGCACTTGGCACTGTCTATAATTTGACAGCCATTGTGATGAATCTTCCTCTACCCACACTTGAGCTACAATGCAATGTAACAGCCCCAGTAGCAACACGAGTACAAACAATCAGCAGTAGTTTACACAATACAACTTACAATTTCAATCAAGCGTGGATTGGGATACAGGAGATCTTAGCTTGTAAAACATTCAATCCAATATACACAACGTTTGTTCACGAAGCAGTGTGCACTCAAGGAGTTGGGGGCTTGACCTGGATTTTCTCAACCTCTTTGTTTCTATGCTTGTTTGCAATGTCGATGATCACATTCAGAGCGGCCATGTCACCAGCTCTTCGTCCTATATCACAAGATAATATCTCGCCAAGGGAAATGAGTACATCTCTTTTGAGTGGTTCTGGTTTCACATTAAGCTAGCTAACATCAATTGTCAAGTCTATACTACTAATTATATTTACACATTCTTACTAGACTATATGAACAATGAGTCTGTACATTGATACATCCCACTTCCTCTATCACAAAAGTCCTTTCAATTTATTCTCCTTTCAAGATCTCGTTGATGGATTCAGGCAACATGCTCATTCTATTCACACGTTTATCCACGACTCTCTCAGCGGCATCATTCATTACTCTGCGGTTAACAATCTCTTCTGGACCAGCAGTATTCCAAAGTGGCATTTCTCCGTCGAATCGTTTCTTGGCAGTTTGGCCATACTCGTCATCGAGATCTAATAGTATTGTTTTGGCGCCACACGAGGCGCTTCCACCGACATCGTATGCTAAATCATCTCCAATGTGAATCCATACAGGCTCTTCCTCTGATTCAGATTCTTCACCTAATTCCTTTCTCATCTCACGATTGGTATCAGCAATATCCTTGTACTTTTTATAGGCTGCTTTGTATATCCATTGCAAATCAACATTTCCATCTACGTTACCTAACTCTTTGAAGAAGTCGGCACGACCATTGGCATCATCTTCCCAGCTCATACAGAAGTCAAAGTATGGAGCCAAACTAAATACCATTAGCATGGGATTTGCTTTGCCGTCAGTTACTGCTCCCACTATAACGTTGGAATGCTCTTGTTTGATCTTTTGTAGCGCTTCCACTACTTCTGGATATAGATTTCTTTCTGCAGATTGATGACGTTCACGCTCCCATGCCAAGTATATACTTTCCACAACACTTTCTGATACTGCCGACTTTGCCCATGCTTCTGCTGAATGTCGTAATGGGGCAGTTAGGGATTCAACCTCTGTTGCCCAATCTTCAGCACACTCTTGCAACTTCTTCTCCAACATTTTACGCTCCATTTCTCTTCGAATCGCCTCCATTCGTACCTCTGTATGTGACATTGCAGTTCCAGCAATTGGTCCAGCCTCCTCGCGTATCTTCTTTCCAGCCTCGACTATATCATTAATACCCAAATTGTATCCATACTTTCCCATCATATCAACAAATACTTTATTTGCATCATTTAACACTGGCTCAATTGGATAGAGTGAATCGTCTGATAATAGACATTTGGTATGTGCAAGCATAATATGTGATCCGAAAAGATTTCATAATAAGAATTGCATGAGTGTTACGTTTGGCATTTGCAAGAGTATAATGAGTATGATGATGATGAATCCATTGTAAGTGTTAAGTTTGGTGTATATTGCAAGAAAATAATATGAGAATTTTAAGAATATATAAGATATGAGAAGATGTGCACATCATATGCACAAAATAATATAACGCACCTAAATCAAACGTCAATAAGCCCAATGTTTTAGTCTGCTGCGGTGTATCGGCACTCTTCTCATCTAGAGTTGCCGTGGCAGAAGCAGTAGTAGATCCTAGTTGTATTGATACTCGTGAGGATATCGAAGGATTATATTTTAGAGGAGGTGGGATGAATGTTTGCATTGTCATGGTGAATGCTTGGGAATGTTTACCAACCACGGCCGCAGCCGCTAATACTAGGTAAAACTCCATGATATCTTTGTTATATTGCTATTATCCGAATTATGAGCTCAATTGTTGACATCGACTATCGTTGATAGAAGAGCCGCCAAATGGCAGAATATTCTATGCAGTTTTAGTGATGGGTTTCTACCTAAACCTTTTAGTTATATCTCGGACTGATAGACTAACCCACTACAAACAACCTACAATAACAAGTAAACATACTTATCGGCCCTCGCTATTAACCAATATGAGATCAATACTTATATCTACACTATTAATAATTGCAATAACATCATGTAATGTTGTTGCAACAGGCCCGGCGGCAGATCAACAGGAATGCAGTGCCGCCGATGAAACCTGTACACAAGTTGAAGATGAAAACGTGGTTGATAATTCTAACGGCTTTGTATTTAGAGAAATTGAAGAGGATTCATCTGATGACGAATCATCATCCGACGACGACGATGATATTGGTTTAAAAGTTACTTGTGAGGACGTTGATGAAAAGTGTACAGAATATGCAAAAGATGGTGCATGTACTGATAATTTAGGATATATGAAATATAATTGTCCAATATCCTGTGATACATGTGAGGCTGTACTACATGCCGCCAAGGCTGCTGAGTTTGTTGATAAAGATACATTTAGTAAACCATGTATGGATGAGGATTATAGATGTATGGAATGGGCTGGTATGGGCGAGTGTGATAATAATCCAAAGTGAGTATTTTTGTCTTTGTGTTAATTATTGGTATTGGTTTGTAGTATATATTATACTAACCCAATGATATTCATATATCAACAGCTACATGAAAAAGTCGTGCAGACATTCTTGTTTAACATGTAATGATGGTACTAATCAATTCGGTATCGGACAACGAACCCCAGATGTTAAAGAGGCAGGTGGAGCAGAACAACATGAGAAAATCAAAACAGCAATTGATGAATCAATCAAGTATATGAAAATGGTATGGGAAGATAAGGATGAAAAGTTTAGACGTGTCCGTCATAAGTGTAAGAATCAACATCAAGATTGTACATTCTGGGCTGCAATTGGAGAGTGTGAGGCTAATCCCAAATATATGCAAACTAATTGCGCACCGGCATGTCAGACTTGTGATTTATTAGATATTCGTCATCGATGCCCTATCCAACCTGGTAATGATTGTATTTGGAAACCGGGTGATCTTAATACCTTGATGGAGAACATTGTAGATAATGCCGATGGGAGTGGTGATTACTTAAAGTATAATCCTATTGCCTTGTCTCGGCCAAAGGTAAAGATTGATGGAAGTTTTGCTCCGGGTGTTGAAAAGGATGGACCATGGGTTATTAGTCTATCAAACTTTGTATCGGCCGAAGAAGCAGATAGACTAGTAGAAATTGGAACGCAACAGGGATATGAGAGAAGTGCCGACGTTGGAAAAGAAAAGCCCGACGGCTCGCATGATTCGCTGGTGAGCGATTCTCGTACCTCACATAATACTTGGTGTCAGGAAGAAAAGTGTTTCAGGGATCCTTTGGTAGCACCAGTCGCTGATAGAATTGCCAATGTGACAAAGACCAAGGTTGAAAACAGTGAATACCTACAGCTTTTGCAATATGAACCAGGACAATACTACAAACAACACCACGATTATATAGGTCACCACAAAGACATGCCTTGTGGGGTTAGAATCTTGACGCTCTTCATTTATCTCAATGATGTCGAAGCTGGCGGCGGTACTCACTTTCCTCTACTTGATATCACTGTACAACCAAAGAAGGGTAATGCAGTTCTTTGGCCAAGTGTATTAGATGCTCAACCTGAAGATAAAGATGCTCGTACCGATCATGAGGCTCTACCTGTTGAATCAGGCCTCAAGTATGGTGTGAGTTTATTTCTATTGTTTACCATTTCGAATTCGTTTATGATATCATGTGACCCTCTCTTCTAACTTTTACTAACAATCCATCATGGTTAACAGGCCAATGCATGGATACATTCGAGAAACTTTAAGGAAGCTTTTGAACGAAACTGTCATTAATTTGGCTATGTTGAGAGAGGTTTAGGAGGATACAGAGTATGGTAGAGAATGTAAAACTAAGCAAGATCCTTCCACCAAATATCCGGCCCAACCATACATTCACCTTCTTTGGATATTAGATATCTCCCAGGCTAAGTGAAAAGATAGCATCCACCGATATGCTACAGTACGTTTGAGTCGAACTGGTAACTACTAATTTAGCGGCCTTATTTCTCGGCCGTTATTTGAGATACAAATACGAAACTTACTAGGTAACACATTTCAGGATCTCTAGAATGTTACCTATAGTTGAAATATGACGATTGGTATACTAGAGCCGAGATACAAGGCCGCTAAATTAGTGTCTTGAATTTTCGGCGTCCTCAAAAATTCATTTTTACGTAGAAGCACTAAGGTAAGCAGCGATCTTCTAACATCCATAACTCCACCAATATACAATATTTTCTCACGCTTTAACTTACACAATGCATCTATACAGCACATACAACAATGTTTGGGCATTATTTTCGTCGAAATTAGTATTTTTCTAGATTAGGTTACCACTTCAAGTCAAACGTACTGTAGAGGCGAACTTTTTAGGATACCATAGGATACCACAAAGGATATCCTTTCAAAAAATACAGCCCAAGTAGGATGAGAGAAATGAGACCTTTCTCTCTCGACTTGCTGTCTATGGATGCTACTCAGGCCATATTGTTGAGTACATTTGATAAGATTGGATTCTCTAATAAGTCCCCAAGTAAGCGGAGTACCTCACGAGAAAGATAGCTTGTGCTGAACAGTCAAACAAGATTACACTGTCTGAGTAATTTTTGGCCAGTATTATGTTCAATTCAACCCCATATCAAGGTCTCATAATATCAAACAACAATCAATACGCACATCAAAACTTCTATATTATATACAACCATGAACAACAACTACGAACAAAAGCTTGCCAATTCAACTGCAGTCGACCGAGTGAGGATGATTACAGATCGATATGATGGCGGATCGGACTCTGTTACTGTCCTGACAAGCTTCGGGGTGCAGTCGGGTGTTATGCTTGCACTGGTCGCCGAGGCCTGCCCTAACATACGTGTCCTATTCATAGACACCCAATCACCAACAAGTCAACGTGATCTTTCTTATGGCAGACAAGTGTTAAGTCACCTAGGCTTGAACAACTTTGAAATTGCAAAGGCAAAGTTCACAAGAGAAGAGTTTGCCGAGGGAATGGCCGAAGTTGGTGTTCATCATGTGGATCAGAAGGACGTATTTCATACTCTATCTCAGGATGTATTCAAGATTACTCCACTTAAGAAGGCAACTACTGATACAAAGTGCCTCCTTTCAGGTGTCCGTCGAGGGCAAACTAAGTCAAGGGACTCTTTACCTTTCCTTCGATACTCTGGTAGTGAAGATCCCGACAAGGCTCATCCGATCTTGGATTGGAGTGATGAAGATTGCTTGGATTTCCTCAAGATGAAGAAGATTCCTCCCCATCCTGAGTTGAACTCTTTGTTGGATGATGTATTGCCCTCTTCTAAGAATAAGAAGCCTAGGAAGAACTCCTTAAGTTCATCCCTAAGAAGCAAGAGAGATGAGCGAGGTGAAGGTCAAGAGTGTGGCATCCACATTGTCCAAGATGAAAAGAGAGTTGGAAATGTGCCAGTACCTTCACTTCCAAATATCGTAATAGGAAAGAAGAAGTGTCGTTATTGTGTTGGTGCTAAGGAACTCCTAAACGACTCGGGTATTGAGTATGTCGAGGCTCCAGTTCATCTATTCACCCACTTAATACCTGCCGATGCCAAGACATTACCTGTTGTGTACTTAAATAAGAAGCTTGTTGGTGGATATGACAGGCTATGTGAACATCTCGGAGTCGATGATATCCTCAACTCTGTATCCGATAGTGACAGCGAGTAGGAGCCCAGATTTTGAGCTTTGTCTTGAACTTTGAACATATTGTTGATAAGAAAAACTAACTGTATAATATAATAGACTGTTATGACATGATTACAATATAGTTCTTGCTCCTTTGCTGTAGATACTGCTAACAGTGACATGGCAGGGTGAATCATCTTAAAAAATAAGACCCAACTTTGCTCGAGCGAATTCGAAATCCGAGATTAAAAGTTACTTATGAAAGAAGTAGTGTGGATAGTATACATTAGCAAACATTATTATATTATTCTAATGATCTATGTACATATCTTATGTTCAAAACAGTAAATACGAGAGCCCCAGGGCGATTGCCATGTCAAATGTATTAGCCACCAAATACCCCTGGATCACGCCGCTTGACTTGGCGCCTTTCCATAGTGCCTTAACATTAGTCTGACACCCAATCCCTACGAAACCAATTGCAAACCACCACTTGTTCATTGATATGACCGCTCTTTGTACAGCTTCGGCTTCCGCAGTGCCTTCGAGGGGAGGTAGTATCACACTCAATATAGTGGAGCAGAGAAAGTAGCCTAGCACAAACTTGGGGAACTTGTCCCATAGGAAGTATAAAGAGAACTTGCCTCCATCATTTGTCTTTCGTTGGTACCAAAAAGCAATAACTGTACAAAGGATGCCTAGCCCTGAATTGAGTACGATTTTCACTATGCCAGCTATCTCTGTCGCTTCATCTCCAACAATTGCAGCAGATGCTATGACGTTGCCTGGAAGATACGTTTTCCATAGTTTACGAAGATGAAGAGAGGTGACAATAACTTTTGTTAGTGTGGGTTGCAAAGGCAGTCAAATGAAGACGAGTTGAGTTCACATGAACGGCCGAATTACCGCAGACTTGCCTGTTTGATCGACCGATGCACCGATCCAAGCTCCACTAACACTCTCTGGCATGCCGACACCTATTGCTAAATATGCCTGGGCAAATGTGAAGATGACAGTGAAGAAGGCGACGACTGAAATGGATAGGGTGATATCAGAGCTTGAGGCTTCGATGACTGACCCTGAGGCAGATATGGCAGATGCCCCGCACCAAGTAGCACCAACGGCAGTGAGGAGTGCAATATCAGTCTCCATCTTGAATACCTTCTTTCCAAAAAAGTAGCCCAAGATGAGGGCAATCGGTGACCCTACCCATGCCACAACCAAAGCGGGTAGACCTACTCTTGCCAATACTGAGAACTCGGTTGCGAGGAGTGCCAGGCTGCACTTGATGAAGAACTCCCCATCCTTGGATGTCAATTTTAAACATGATAGAGCCCCCCAACTTCCCAATGGCGTATTGGCAATGAACATTCCGAGAACAATAGCGAAGATGGCGTAACTTAGTCCATTGGTGGCACAAAACTGATTCCTCCCTAACCACAAGCTGATAAGAGCTAGAAGTCCAGTGATAATGAATCCCTTGATGTATTCTTTAGCCGGGTTCTGTTCGAGCTTACCCATGCACCGCAGAGCAATGATATATAGGATGCAGAAGAATCCAATTAGAAGTAGAGATCCCACAAAGGAGTAAACGTCAAAGGCATCTAGTGGATTCGACTGCCACCTCATTGGAGATGGTACAACATTGGCAGCCCTAACTGATCCTTTCTCATAAGGTACAGTAAAGACAAGTATCATGGCGAGTAGGAATGAAGCCAATCCAATCCATAGAGACCACCAGTCGGCCGTGCTTTTCATTTTCTCAAATGTGTCGGTGCAGCAACTCTTCTTTGCCGGTGTACTTTCCTCGTTATTGTCGTCGTATTTGTCATTAGTATCTGAAGAGTCTAGACTACTTTCGATTGCCGTTGATTCTAAGGTGCCACTTCCCTTTTCAATATCAATTTCAGTGTCGGATGATATTATGTTTACTTCGGTATGTGTATTTGTATCGGTCATGATGGTTGTTGTCATTTGATAAACGTTGTCAGTCTTGAAATGGGAATTATATTCTGTAATGTTGTTGTATTGTTCTTTGAGTTTGGTAAATTATGGACAACAAAATTGGCCAAGAAGCCGTTATAGACGTTGTTAACTGCTGGGGCTATATAGTGGAGTATCATACGTGTGAAAGGTTGTATTGTGAGACAACTCAGGCCAGATTTTGTAGAGACTGCTCGGCCAATATTTTTTTTGGTCTTGATAGGATACCGACGACCGACACTGCATATAAAGGTATCCTAAATTTCACCCTGCCTCCTAGCTCTTTCCCTCTATGTAGAGGTATGCCATTCACCTTCTTCCTGTTTCATCTGCCGTTCATTTCATATCAATTTGCTGGTAAAGGAGAATATGATTCATTCTCCTTATTCTCGGGATATAATATGTAATGTTGAACTAAGAAGATACAATCAAATGTGATAGTAATAAATGAGAGTAACAACTTTGCTGGATTTCCAACTAACCCTGACCAATCATTCATTGAGGCACAGTCACCTACGTGTTGTATTAGACTCAATATACCACCTGTAAGATCCAATATGACGTTCCAAACATTCCAACCTACTGTAGACTTCCTAGATCGATTCATTAGTGCTTGTGGAACGTATTTACCGATCGTAACGCAAATCTTGATACTCCCAAGTACATATAAAAATCCAAGTATATTGACTTGTCCTTGATATATCCAAGTACCCAATATGTATAATAAACAAAATGCAGCTGCACAGAAAAAGATTATGAAAACTCGTTTTGAGGGCGGCCTTGCAGTGAATGTATCGTAAAAGCCGACTTGAGATAATGTAAATGTTGCCATTATTATAGCATGTATTGCAAATGCCACATCATTTCCTGTAACTGTAATCTCTCCCTTTCTTTGTGTTGTTGTATTGTCATTATCACTCAATGAAGACATCTTATCTTTATATGCATCAATTACATTTTTATTGAAGTAAAAGTTTGTAGTATAAATCGTGTAGCACACATATCCCAATACATTTAAACAACAAAAGTCAACACTTAGTCCTTGTGTTGTCTTTCGTTGATAATTGAGATATATCTGTGGATAGAATGATAAACTCCATGCTAGGAAGTATGTATAACCGATTATATTAGATGATAGTTGCCATGTTTGCGATGGAATGTTGGGATTCTTTGGTAATGTTAGACCGAGTAGAGTACCTCCAAGTACTAGATAGAATGACCATCTTAAGATTTTACATCGTTGTTTTTTGTTCCTTGTTGTTGTATTCGTATTCATTGATAATAATGATGTAGATAAAGCAGCCTCGTTCTCATTAATGTGTTGAGAGTTTTGATCAGTGATATCTCCCATTGACACGCCACTACTACTGCTACTACCTGCATGCCTTAACATATCACTAGTGCCCATTTTAAGAATAGATATGAATGTAATCTCCGTCTATCACTATCACCGCCATCAATAAACAGCACATGGCCAGCATCTAAAGCATTTTGAGGTCGGTTCGAAGTTAAGGTCACAGTATGCAAATTTGGATATCTTGAACCGACCTCAAATGAGAGCAGATGGCAAAAATCTGAGAGTTGATGTTGATGGCCGCTTGATATCATCAATCATATGCAACTCCTTGATAACTAATAAACTGTTTTCAATTAATATCATACAACAACAATAATGCTTCGTCTAATCATCACCGCCTTATCATTAACAGCAGCGAATTCATTCGTTGTCAATAACTCTCCTCATGCACCAACAATCAGCATATCTTCACTGCAATCCAAGAAGGATGGTGGCGATGAGGTAGTACAACAACAAGCCTTTGCCTCCGGTAGCTTTGTTGAGTTTGTTGAAAAGAAACGTAATCATATTGGAAAGATTGAAAGTGTTGAACATAAGTCATCTGGTGGGGCTCGGTATCAGTGAGTATCTTATTTGCTCACATCATGTGCTCATAATATCAGCTTGGACATCATAACGAGATATTATCTAACCTGTTACATAATATTATACCTCTCTAAATACAGTGTTATCGACAGCGAGGGAAAGAAGTTCAATATCCCCGATAAGGATGTCAAGTATGCAAGTAAGTAAGATACCTATGATATATGTTTGTCTACAAATCCTTCTCATATCTATGTACTATCTATCTTATACAGTGGCCTGCCCTAACGCACCTGGGCAAGCAACAAAGTTATATGATGAATTCTGTGCCGCACAGGAAACACCACTAGCATCTATTCAAGAGGCGATTGATGTATCAGCTGAGCTGATTGAAATGGCATGGGAGGAGGCAGCTGAGGAAGACGCAAACTTGACACCTGCATCGTTTATTGAGTTATTGCACGCTCACAAGGCAAGTGCAATGGAAAAGTACATGGCATGGAAGTTGTTACAATCAGAGCAGGCGCATATCTTCTTTAAGGAGATCAAGGATCATGGACGTGTCGTTAGTTTCAAGGCCAAGACGAGGAAGGCGGTTGATAATGCCAAGGATATGTTTTGCCGTACACATCAGGATGATAATGAAATCTGCTTTGTATAAAGGAGTTAATTGCAATATATATATTAGGACGGTAAACGTCAAATGGGGTATAAAGAAGTGGGTTGAACTGAACATAATGGGAAGAAGAGGCAACAATCAGCATAAAATGATTGAGTTAAGGAAGCTAGCTAGGTCAAATGAAGATCTGTAAATGATAATCGTACATTTAGCTTAGTATTTATTTACTTACACATATTATCATTGATCACATTTATAGTTTAGAAGATTCTCTTCTCTTTGAACTGTCTGGTCGGAGTAGATCGAAACGATCGAGACACATCACCTTTGTCCATGCATTAATAAAGTCATTAATAAAGTATGGACTCGAGTCAGCGGATGCATAACTTTCTGACACTGCCCGTAGTTGGGCATTGCTGGCCATGATTAGGTCAACACGAGAAGCTTTCCAAGGTTGACCGCCTGCTGATCGGGTGCCTTGAAATAAGTTCCCAGCCGGTGACCAAACTGTATTCTCATCAAGCAAATTGGTAAAGAAATCGTTTGTTAACACTCCAGGACGATCTGTCAGTATACCCTCCCCTAGGGATGAGTTCGTGTTTGCATTAAGGACACGAAGACCACCAACTAATACTACCATCTCTGGGACAGTTAGTGTCAGTAGATGAGAGCGATCTATCAATGATTCTTCAGGTGTTGCTCTCATATCACTTTCTCCTTCAAAGTTACGGAAGCCATCATATGTTGGTTGTAAGGCATTGAAGGAAGTGACGTCCGTATCGGATTGCAAGGCATCACCTCGGCCAGGAACAAATGGCACATTCACATCGCTGTGGCCGGCTCGACGTGCTGCTTCCTCGATGGCAGTATTCCCACCCAATACTATGAGATCAGCAAACGAAACTTGCCTTGTATTACCCTTTTGTTGTTGTGTTTGATTAAAACTAGATTGTAGCTCCTCCATCATTGAGATGACATTTTCAACACTGTTTGGGTCATTCACAGCCCAGCTTCGTTGAGGTTCAAGACGAATCCGTCCTCCGTTGGCACCACCCCGATGATCTGTCGACCGATATGTTGATGCTGACCCCCATGCTGCTTTGACTAGATCTGATATTGATACCTTGGATTGATTTACGGCATCTAGAATTTGACGCTTGAGGTATTGGATATCATCTCCCGAGATGAGATCGTATTCAGCGTTAGGAATAGGATCTTGCCAAATCAAGCTTTCATTAGGGAGATAAGACCCGAGATGTCTACTGACAGGTCCCAAATCACGATGGCAGAGTTTATACCAAGCTCGTTTGAAGGCATCCGTGAATAGATCAAAGTTCTGATGAAATTGCTTGGAGATTGCCCCATAGACAGGGTCGTATCGCAGTGCCAAATCGGTTGTAAACATGATTGGTTGATGAGTTGTACCTTTTTCATGTGCATCAGGAACAACATCTTCTTCATCCATGTCTACAGGGATCCATTGTATTGCACCAGCTGGACTTGTTGTCTTCTTCCATTCATACTTAAACAGAAGTTCAAAGTATCCATTATCCCATCGTGTTGGATGCTTTGTCCAAGCTCCCTCTAAGCCACTGGTGATTGTATCTTTGCCATTGCCAGTATTGAATGAGTTCTTCCATCCTAATCCCATTTGTTCAATCGAAGCACCCTCTGGCTCTTTGCCAACGTACTTAGAAGGATCAGCAGCACCATGTGCTTTCCCAAACGTGTGACCGCCTGCAATAAGAGCGACAGTCTCATCATCGGTAACACCCATCCTGCTGAATGTAGTTCTGATATCTTTGGCACTCTGGATTACATCAGGATTACCTCCAGGGCCTTCCGGATTAACATAGATTAGCCCCATTTGAACCGCACCTAAAGGTTTGTCAAGACCCGTTCCACCGTCAACGGGAGACTTGTGACGATCATCTTTCAACCACTCGTGCTCATGGCCCCAATAAACGTCCTCTTCTGGCTGGAATGCATCGATCCTACCACCACCGTACCACAGAGGCTCGTTGGGGAAAATCCCCATCATACTTTCAATAGCAACATTCCCTGAGAGTATGATCAAGTCAGCCCAAGATATACTCTGACCATATTTCCGTTTGAGAGGCCATAGGATAAATCGCATCGCCTTATCTAGATTGCCATTATCAGGCCAACTGTTCAAAGGAGGTAGTCGAATATTTCCACTGTTACCTCCTCCCCTTCCATCAAACCTAAAATATATATGATCAATGTTACAAATCAGTATATTATGGTATGCATAACATAAACACAACAATAAATACATTCAACTCACACACGATATGTACCCGCACTGTGCCAGGCCAGTCTCACAATAAGAGGACCGTAATGACCATAATCAGAAGGCCATGCTATATTGTTTGACATTAATATGGTGTTGGTGTAGATGTGATATGATTAATAAACAAAACATTTACAAAAAAACGAGCACAAGATATGCACACAATTGAATACATCAATTATACCTACTCACCTGGATGTGACGTAGTAAGTGCCTTGTGTATATCATTTCGAAGTTCATCCAAATCAAGTTTTGCAAATTTGTCTGCATATGATACATGACTAGCACTTGATGACAATGATGCAACTGTAGCACTTGATGGATGAGGAACATGTGATGGACGTAAAGAGATTGGATCTTGATGTAGAATGGAGAGGTTTAAACTATCCGGCCACCAATCTTTATTCGTCCTAGCTTTCACCTTCGTTTGGCCGCCACCCTCACTGCTACTGCTCTTTTTATGGTATGGACATCCTTCTGCCATGGTTGTGTTGTTTTTCTATTATTTATATTGTTACTTAAAAGTTGTTAGTATTGTTTTATCGATTTTGATTTATGGACATCTATTAATAGAATATCATCTTGTTAGTACTCCTAAACATTGCTTGGGCTTTATATCCACACCCTCCTCAGGCTTATTCAACAAGATAGTGTTCATGATTTACATATCATTGCTGGGTTTGATTGCAAAATAGCATTTGTCATTTATTGGGTTTGATTACTTTGGGAAAATTTATGAATAACCCCCCTGGGATTGTCCCGTGACGAACAGCTGGTGACGAAGGTGCACCTGGGCTTTATACTCCCGAGGGATATTTAATTCTCAGATGTCGGGAGTTGATGTAATAATATGATTAGTATGTGATTTATATCCCCAGAAGTGCCTCTAATGCTTTATTGACTTTCTTAGGCACTTTAGGTGCTGCTCTATCCTTCTCTGCTTTTGCTCGAAGTTGGAGCTCCAAAGCAGAAGGCTCTCTTATCGTGGCTTTCTTCTTCTTAGCTGAGGCTTGACCAACTACCTTCTCCTTATCAGTTTCATCGGCCTTACGAGATGATGTAGATGACGTGGATACTGTTGTATCTATAGCCTTATATTCCTCCAACCTTTGCACCACATTAGGCCGCTTTGGCGGGTGGAGTTTACCCTTACTGTTTAGATATCGGACCAGCAGGTTTAGGCGTTATATTTATATGACACAAATGTCTAGACTAAAGCACCTAGTCCAAAAGCAGACGAGCTAAGGGGAGGTAAACGCAATCGCCTTACATTGTAATCACGTTCTTCTGTCCAGTTGTCAAAAGGTTGTTCTGTCACGGCTTGTTTCCATACAAGTTCTTCACCAATAGTAGCATGTCGAAGGTGCCTCACGAGAAGTAATCTGTAGTATTGTAGTCGATCAATGTAGACATTAATGATGGCATTCTTGGATCGCATGGAAGCTTGCTCTTTACTTGTATAAGCACTCACTTGTACTTTCACTCTTTCGCTGTACATGTTATCCAAAAATACAGACTTTTGTGCGTTGATAATTTCCTGGTCTTTATTGTATGCCTCAGTCAGAAGAATAAGATCTTCATCTGTCGAATCATAACCGTATCGTAACTCTTGAATCTTATTGAGGATGCTCATCTTTGATGTCTGGACGCTAATGAAGTGAGCTCTAAGGCAAATTTCTTCAAGCTCCTTAATCTGTTTAAGTATCGGTTGATCATCGGTATCTAATTTACCAAGCTGTCTTAACTTATCTTTGTTGTCGGCTTCCAATATTGCCACCTTGTCTGAAAGCTCCTTATTCTTCTTCTTAGGTAGTGAATTTGTCATCCATTGTATTTCTTTTCTCTTTTGTTCAACAACTTCCAATGCCTTTTCTGTATCTACCGGTACAGTAATTTCTATTGAGCGACTACGTGTTTCTTCATTGTACAGGATTAGCTTGGGATCTAATGGACAACATAGTCTAACTATCTGATCATCAACTAGTGCTTGAAAATCCTCACCGGGACGGACATTCCTGGGTACTTTTACAAATGTTGTTGTCCTTCCTTTACCTATTGAGCATGTGTTGTCATCCACAATCCTGCCAGTACTAGGATCCACAATCTTGTAAAGATTACGAGGATTAGTTGACTTGATATTCTTATTCTTGAAAGTTGTCGGGCTGGTAATGGTCGTAATAGAATCTATCTTTTCCTCCAAATTCAATTCTTGCCACTTCAATAAATGTATCAAGTCAATTGTTTTGTACTCTACTATATCTCTGTCTCTATCTGTTGTCGTTTCGTATTTGCGTTGACTATATGTACCATCTATCGTTTTGTATATATACTCATAGTTTCGAGTTTTTGTTCTCAAGAGATACTGTTGTTGGGATCTTGTAATGGTTTCAGATTCACTAGACACAGCTTGATGTAAACTAACCATCTTACGCCAATCTTTTGATTGCAACCAATGAGTTGTGGTGGACTTGTCCATTATCGTGTGTCCAAACTTATTTGATAAATTTTGGTATAGTTCATTATTGTCGCCGGATACTACCCCTGAGTATTGTTCGCGTTTTAATTGTTTTTGGGGACGCTGTGCGATCTCGTAGGCATTGTCATAGTTACTTTTGTAATATGGTTGCATATTGAATTGATGAGGTAACTTGGGTATAATATTATTTTGTTGAGTTTGATACCCATCACCACCTAAACTTAACTGCTGCATTAATCCGGAGGGGTAGCTATCCACATCTGCGGTCGATGGTACCATTAGCGGGATTGTCGAAGAATAGTTGATGTCAGCACTTTTAATATTTTGTTGTTGTGGATTATTATTAGTTGCATTATTAGTTGCGTTCATATTTATATTTACATTAACATTAGAATTGTTGGTAAACTGTGCAGGTTGAACGATCTGCCCGATCAAACCAGCCGATAACTGTTGTTCCGGATACATAGTTGTATTGATCACATTATTATTATGCACTTGATGGGCGTTACGATTGTTGTTATTGTAAGTCCAGCCATCTTGCCTGTTAGATTTTAATAGTGCTGC
>Ga0214477_100915_pt1 | contig 17654 bp, 10 predicted proteins | sample M1_20Mar14CPVII9_FD_165058 | JGI IMG/M metagenome (GOLD analysis project Ga0214477, IMG submission 165058) | Marine eukaryotic communities from Monterey Bay, California, United States - M1_20Mar14CPVII9sort6BwellC16 | ecosystem: Environmental > Aquatic > Marine > Unclassified | place: USA...
CGCTGATACACTAAATAAAGACTTGGATCTGAGTGAAATGAAGATAGTGCAGTGCTGGACATGCCCTCACATATCCATATTGATAAATCAACTGCAAGTATTTGTGGTTTAGTATGAGGTTTGTTAACATTATCGCCACGCAAGTTGAAATTTTCTAGCCCCATTGGACTGCCACATCCTCCATCATCGAGAACGTTCCACAGAGATGATACTGTCATTAATTATTGTACTGTATGGTGTATCAAATAAGTGATGATTGTTAAGTACCTCTTCAACCAATCATATCGATATCTCGAGACAAGCGATTAAATGTGTCTTGGGAAAAAATGTGTTTTGAAATTTCTGAGCGCTCGCTTCAAAACACATTTAATCCGTCGTCGACGGCCATGATGGGGTGACTTGTCGATACTATATCTCGACAACTATACATCGGACAACGTCGTCCAATGGCTCTATAGAACGCTAATCATCTCTACTATAGACGGTATATATCAATTCATACTTTGCATTATGTTATTATGGTCGTATTCTAGTTCTAAGTCAATGCTTGTGATATGGATGTAAAATTACATCGTCGTGTAGAAGTATCGTCATATCATGTATATATACTCGTTAGACGATTAATATTGTTTATTCGATTGATATACAGTCATGTTACGTGTCTATTTGCTCTCTGATAACGTTGTATGTCTTCTTAAAGAGTGGCTACATACGTAGATTTTTTTATTTGTTGCATAATTAATCTCTCTATACTCTTCACTTGCTATATAAGATGTCGTCTAGTTCGGATCCTCCCGATCCGTCCACGACGGCTAATGATGAATCAATGGAAGTTCTAGCACATGTATTGACACAGGATGCAGTGCAGACAGTGGCACAACACGAGCATGCAAAGACAGAGAAGAAGAAGCAAGCTACGAAGAGGAAGTCAAACTCCGGGAAGATTGAGACGATATACGAAGACGTAGATTTATTGGCACAATGCTCTTCTCATCTGAAAGAACAACATACTTATATGGAGTCTATGGAGCCTGATCTCGGCGATCCAATCAAGATGAGACGTCACATACAACAACTTATGAAGAGCAATTATTTATTACAACAAGCTATAGATTCAAAGACAAAGAGTATATCACAAGCTGCCAACAATACAGCTGGTAAGAAACGAGCTAAGGCAGCACATGCAAAGGTAACGAAACAAAAGAAGCAAGAAGAGAGAGATGCAATGATGCAGAGGAGTGTTCTTATGAAAGGCGCAAACTCGTTCAAGGTATTCACCGAGTCAATGAAGCAGCTCAAGTCTGGTACTGCCTCGAACGTGTCAAAGTCTGTCATTGCTGAACAACCTTTGAAGGAAGCGGCAGCATCTTCTGTGGGAGATGTGACTGTACGTAAACGTATCAAGTTAACAGGTAAATCAGACAATACAGTTGATGACGGAGCGAAAGAGAAGTCGGTACCCGAGCCAAGTATCCCTCGTCCTGAAAATGGAAGGTTGATGTATAAACCTCAAGAGGCAGCCAATATAGGATATAATCTCATGAATGACAACTCGTTCAATAGAGCAGAGAAGAAGGCATTTAAGGAGAAGATGATTAGCAGCGGACGCGTCCCGATTCAATATACAGCACTCAACAATCTCATCAAAAATCATGGAGGACCGGGCAAGCCACATGCAAAGGATACTTGGGATGCCAAGGGGAGGGAAGAGATCATGCCTATTGAGGATCTTGTCGCTGCAAGGAAGGCAAAGATAGAAGGATACACGGGAACTGGTTGGTGTCAAGATGACACAGCAAAAGTACTCACTGCTAGGGTCAAGTCTAATTTAGAAGCCAAGGGACTTGATGCTTCTAATGCCAAGCCACCCTCGAAAGATACCGTTGCCGCTTATCATACAGCATTACAAGAAGCAGATCCTACCATTGTCGAACGATCTTGCAACACAAAGGCCGTGAATAGAAAGGTTGCAGAGACTTCTGAACGTGCTTGCCTTGCCAATACTTCCGCTATCATTGGTGAAATGTTCTACGTTCAACCAAATGTTAATCTGATTCCGTTGAGTAATAGATTTGACGAGTCAAGAGCATCACCTGGTGCCATCAGAGCTCGTGAGTTATATGCACAAGCCCATGGTGTACCGCCTCGATCTGTACATGCAATAGATCCATCAATGGTTACCAATCAAGATGATATGGCGGCAATATATGGTAACTTCAATGGTGATGGTAGTTGTAGTGGTCAACCAAACCAAAAACAAATGATGTTAGTAGATAGAGATGCTGCAAATGATCCAAGCTACAACGTCCACAACAACAACAAAGACGACTCACAAGAGCTTAATGGTATCAAGATCCGAGCCACCAACGTCATCTCCGCTGCAGGGTATGCTGCATCATGCTTCATACAAGTGCTTGGCTTTACCGATGCTGAAATGCCACCGTCTCTAGTCCCTAATGGACTCATTGTACTCAAGATTAGAGGACTATCCGCGGATGGCAGTGTGAATCCTCTCTCTGAAACGTATGGATTCGTTGTGCTTGTCAGGAAGGGAGCCAATGTTGAGACAGAAATGTTCAAAGTGCACACTGAAATTGTCGTAGAGCCATTCATTGATAAGCTACGTGCACTGAAAAAGTGTACCGACCCAAAGAACATTCCACGATACCTCCAAGCTCTCTTGTCATGTGATGGTGGCGGCACACAGCTGAATGCCATGTGTGATGAAGAGTCTTTAACAAGAAAGGTAGAACGTAAGGAGACTCAACTCAAGCTTGGGAAGAACCCAAGCACAGTCATTCAGCCAAATGATACTGGCAGAGGGCATTGTCTCTTCCGTCACTGGATTAAAGCTCTAACTGATACCGATGTTCCAAGTGTATTCATCATTGACGGGTTCTTAGAAGCTATTCAGTGCTTGAGAGACGAAGGCAAGCTTGTTATTTCTGCAAAGAAAATAACTTGTATGACAAAGATGATATCTCGACTTCCAACCGTCCTTCATAAGTCCTTCACTCCTACGACTATCTACAACAGCTTTGCTATCCCTGGATTCACAGACAGTAGCCGTCAATGTCCCGACTTGGATAAGCTATTCAATACCTACAAGGGTAATCTAACAATTGAGAAACGGGAGAGATGGGAGAAGATTCTTCCCATCCTTATTCGGTCCTACTGTACTAAGGGACACTTTGTAGAGACGGCAGCGAAGGATGAGTTCCGTGAGCTTGGTGTACCAGTAGACACAGACGAGAATGGCACTGAACACATACTGCCCGAATCATTTGAGACACAACTCACTCGTCAACGTACCACAACCTTGACTAATCCAGGAGTATCATCCCGCTTGTCTGGTGCCAATGCACGAATTGCTGAGCAAGAGCGTCAGAGAATTGAAATTGTAGAAGAGACAAGATGGCGTACTGACGAGCTTGAAAAGAACTACCAATACGAAGCTAAACTCCACAAGCTTCAAGGTCGAGTAGCAGATAGTGATCGTTCATTGTTGATGAGTGATGTAGTGAATGATAAATTGATTGAATTTATTGCCAAGGAGGGAGGCAAAGCTAGATCATTCGTTCGTGTTCGTAGTATGGTGTCTCAAAAGGATAGATCATTCAAGGCACCGACTCAAGATAGAGTTGGTGGCAATGTAGTGAATCTCAAGGCCTCACTTGCCAAGACTAGTCAACAGTTAGCACTTGATAAGAAGGAAGACTGTTGGTGCTTGAGAGCCTTACAGCTCATTGGGTCACCAGTTGTATTGACTGCAGTAGCATCACCACCTGAAGAAGAAACACCCGCCGAAGAGCCTGAACGTACCTCTGCATTGTCTCGAAGCGTGTTCATCAACACACATGATATTCTTCAGTTGAATCAAAACTCCTTCCTTGAGAATCCCAACTTGGTATCCCAACTTCGCACATGCCTTGCCGAATGCAATCTCCAAACCGTATGTGATGCTACATATAGGCAATCCGAAGCACTTGTTCGGGTACTTCCACAGCGTCTTCAAGCATTGATCAGTGTACTACCATCAACTGCTCATCATAGTTGGGCCTTTGCTGCATTCAAGGATAACCTCTATCCAATATGTCAAACGTTGGCACTCCTTGGACAAGTACTACGACATGCTGAGGGAGCAGATGCTGCTGATGGGTGCCTTCTAGCACCCTTTCGCGTTGGACAATACTCGTTACCACTCAGCAATGACGATACCAAGTCTCTACAAGGTGTTGGATTGTATGTTGATTCATCATCTAACAAATTTCGTCAGGCTATGATTGCTCCCAGTTTTGACAAGAAATACGCGGCAGATTTGAAGAATGCTGGCACCAATCCTCCTCCAAACAATCTCTCGCGTAAATACCCAACCAATCTACCTCCAAACGCAGATCAGGGTGGATATAATGGCAGATTCCAAGAGCTAGAGATGTGTGCCGGTATAATGATCAATGCCAATAGAAATAATAAAGTCCTTACAAATACTGATGGAACGGGTGTACTTCATTGGAGTAACCGGACCATGACGAAACTTAACGGACTGAGTGGTCAAGGTTCCATCCAAACGAGGCAGATCAATCTAATTTGTTCCATGTTCGAGTGTGCATACGCTTTGATGATTGGAAGTACTGAATATATTTTTGATGGCCCAGTATTTAGACAATTTCTTGGCCCCATTAAGATGTAATAATGTTAAAACTAATACTTGATAATGGAGCTGGTGCATCATTACTACATGCCGTAACTATATTCCATCACTTAGGCATTGTTAATTGGTTGCTTGTGTGTACATTCGACCATTAATTGCAATTTGTGGCATAACACATCACATGAATTAACAACTCTACGCGCTATAACTTTCGTAACACTTTATCTCAATACAAGATAAGTACAGGTATGATAGAGCATGTTCTTGTGATCAATATGAATGTCCAATCATGCAATGCGGTGGATTATTGACGACGCACTATTCATTCGAAGGAGCGACGTCTCATGGTAAAAAATTTGGATGGACTGTCTGACAACACTCTTCTCTATCCGCACAGGATTAGGCTTGAACCTTTGCTTTGTATTGTATCGATTTCTTGGAGCATTCGACCAAAGATCAAGTCTGACAAGTAGTGATGGAATCGTTTGTTTGACGTATTCTTCCGAACTCTCTTTAGTTTTGCCCTTGATGATCAAGGATGTAGTAAAAAGCGCGGATGCATCCACAACAATTCCATATGGCTTTGATTTCAACTGATTAAGACTGCTAGGGATGTTGTTGTTGTTTGGTTTAAAGTATTCCATCACAATATTTCTTGGAGCAACAGATGATGATGCCAGACACTTATCTTTCATTGTTTTGATACACTTTTCACTTTTTGATACCGCGATACATCCTTCACCTGGACCCGTTCCACACTCAGAGCATCCATGTTTTTCATGCGATCTCTTATCTCCTCGATGTAAACATAGACTGCAACATCTTGAGGTTATTGTCGAGGGACCGTCGTCATCGCAATCGATATAGATCTCTGAAGACTTGCTAGACTTGGAACTCCACAATAGTAGCTCATCAAGACAATCCTTTTTTAAACTCTTGCACGCATCAAGAAATTGTATCGTTTTTCGACTACCAGTATTCCTAATACCACTACCAACCATGTCACTTCCACAGAGGATTGCAAATGCAATAAGATCTTCTCGGCTTAGCTTGAGACTTCTCTTGTTGTTGTTTGTGTCTGCTGATATATTAGCAACTAACTTGTCAGCATCATATCTCATCACTTTCCGATTCTCTAGATTCTCACAGGTAAAGTTAGTGTAGATCGTTTTGGCACCAAACAATAAGCAATCACCATCGTTTGATATAACACCATCTACAATTCCAGAAGAGTTTAGATGTGCACATAACGCTTCTCCTTCTGCTTCTGCACGAACTACAGGTACTCCCAAACATCTTAACATTGTTTCACAGCGCTTTGATGCATTGACAAAGGCAGATCCCTTTCGTTGTTGTGTATTTGTTTGTTGTTCTGATCTTACACGCCTTTGTCCTTCTACTACAAACACTAATCCTAACCCAAGCTTTAAAAGCTTCTGTGTCCTTTGATATACTAAATATAGACTTGGATCTGAATGAAATGAAGATAGTGCAGTACTTGCCATGCCCTCACATATCCATATCGATAAATCAACTGCAAGTATAGTTTGTGGTTTAGTACGAGGATTGTTAACATCATCACCACGCAAGTTGAAATTTTCTAGCCCCATTGGACTGCCACATCCTCCATCATCGAGAACGTTCCACAGAGATGATACTGTCATTAATTATTGTATTGAGGGATAATAGTGGCGATTGTATGAATAACCTCTGCATAAGTGGTGATTGTATGAATAACCTCTAATAATCCATCCATCTGATGAAGATCTTTGATTTTTTTTGGGGTAAAATTATTATTTAGAATCGACACCCATACCCTACCACACACTCCCACCATCGATACTACCTTTCGACGACTCTCTAGCTCATTATGTATATACTAACCCACGGCATATTATATAGTGATATCAATAGCTATTACGAATTACGATAGCACAAAAGTAAGAATGTGTTAACTTCTCGGTAATTACCCAAACAACTTTAGGTTAGAATTGTTTTGCGATTTACCTCAAGGTCATCACATAGTTTTACAGTGTGTTGTTGTGGTTTGGCATGTGGCGGCGGAAATGAATACAAAGATAACAACAGCCTTCATTATCATGTCCAACAAAAGATCAGCATCGACATTGCAATCACAGCAGAAGAAGAAGACTCAGAAGAGTTTAGGCTCCTTTTTCACAAGTGCCAAGAATGTATTGGATGAGGATAAAACAACTGGATACAAAATATTTTGTGATTTAGATGGTGTATTGGTAGACTTTGAAGCTGGTGTTAAAAAGATATTCAACGGGCAGGGTCCTGGTAAGAATAATATACTCTCATCTTATACACATTTTATCCAAGTAACATACATCTTTCGCTCCTTTTTTCTTTACATATCTAGATGATTTACACGTTGGCCGGATGTGGGGTGGAATCAATAAAGTGGACAACTTCTACAATAAAACATCCACATTAGATCATAAACTTAAAATATGGCGAAAGGATGTTGGTATTAGCATGGTAGTGCCCACGGAGTGCTGGGACATCATTAGGTAGTACTCTGATTAATAGCAGCAATGTCTAAGAAGTGATAATTTACATAGAGTCCCGCTAAAATTAAAAAGTGATTTTGACACTCGATCTCGTTGAGAATTAAAAAGTGATATTGACTCGAACTTGTTTAGAATTAAAAGTGATATTTGCTGTCTACAATCTCTCAACTATATATTATACTAACCCCAACCTCCCCAATCCCCATTCATCCACCAGACTAAGCCGACAAATTACGACTCAAGAAGTGCATAATTATAAGATCCAACATGGCAGCATTTAACTTACTCAGATCCTTCTTCTGGTTATCTGCCAACATTCTGTTTAGATAAGCCATCCTCCTACTTCCTGCAAGTGTAACATTATCACAAAACTCTCTGTTTGGGTCCAGAAGATAATTGATTATATTAACGTCTTGGACACTGTACGTATGAGCATTGTTGTAGACTAATCCGTTGAAGCAATTCATGAAGAAGGGGTTGCATCCCAACCACCTGACTTGAGTGCGGAACATGGAATGAGGTAGGGTTGGACGATCGACGTAATTGTAAGCATTCAACAGGTGCACTCCAGATGGGTTGTTATCACACAGTCCGTGGAAATCCATATTGAAGTATAGACTCAAATACTTGGCACTTGCTCTTGAGATTGTGTCTGGAAATCCACTACCAGACATCATCAATAGATTGTTGTTGATATGAAAGTCTCGTGATACCATAGCACTCGTAGAGCAATTCTTTTCATTGAGAAGTAAATAATTAACACTATGGTTTTGCTCTGACTCAAAATCAAGAGTCCCCGTATATGGTTCTAAATCAAGACCAACAAGACGACAGGCATATTCTTCATCAAGTTCGATAGGTGCTTTTAATAAATCTCCTGGTGTGCCATTACGAACAATCCGTCCATGAAAGATTAACGTTCCCTTTGGTTTAGGAACAACCCTCAATGCACACATCGGAAGATCAATTAGATTGAGGAACTTTCTGAAGATTTTTTCAAATGCATCTCGCCTATAGCATGGACTATAAACTTGACCAAATTCATCTTTCCAATCATAAAACAGGACTCGGAAACTATAATGGACAGTTGCATGTCCATACCGCCCAGTAGGATGTAACGTGGTGTCTTTCAAATGTGATAATATCACATCAAAAAAGAACACCATTTGAGCATAATGAAAAATGTCAAATACGACAGGTATTAATGTAGTGGGATTGATAAATGCCAATACATTGAACATGTTTAGAATCGTATCACTTTGTTGGAGCATTCCTTCCAAAGTTGCAATCACCATGTCTTTTGTAATTTTGGGTACTGGTGGATTTCCATTATTGTAGCTACGTTTAAATTCATTTGGGTGAGTATTAGGATTACCGTGAGAGACGGGAATGGATGGTACTAATGTATTTAATGCAGCAGCTGCCGCCGCTGGTGGTAGTAAAGCGGCCATGATATGCACCCTAACCTACGATACACTGTGAGTGTGGCGGTTGATTTGTTTTGTTTGGTACAGTTTGGTATCCTTTTATTTCCACCGACCCTGCCGCTCAGCAACCCAATTTATCATTGATTGCGTCTATTGCAAGAATAAGTCTATCATCTTGACTAGATTTAACTGTCTTTATATATCAATATTATCATAAATACTATTAATCATCCACAATGAAGCCTACCTGGAATAAATTGAATAGTAAGTTAAAAAAGAAGAGAAGACCAAAGACAAAGCAACGGAGTAACCAATCTAATGAAAATAACAATAGTTCAAATGAAAATAACCAATCAAACAACGAAGAGAATCGTACTGGAACTGCCGACACGGCAGTGAGGGAACATGATGATAATATTAAAAAGACAAGAACAGGAACAGCCAGTAATAAAGATTTACAAGGCGTGGATTTAAATGAAGGAAATATTGCGTCAGCCTCAACCAATACCGTGAATGAAGTACCAGATGTATTAATGGAGGATTCGAGGTTGAAACAACCACCCGTACCGATGGACGTTAATGCTGCTGGAGTTAAACCACCTCCCAAGCCTACCGCACCTCCCGTACCCGTGGACGCTAACTCAGAAGTAGATGACGATGTTATGGATGTTTTGGATGTGGTTGATACAATCGATACAGTTTGTGATGCAAGGGCCACATTAGATGTTCATGATTCTTCTGTACCTCATGCTACCACAGGTACTGCAGGCCGTAAGGGACCCCCTGAGAAACTTCCGTGGAATAATATACCACCCGTACTACCTCCAAAATCGTCTGCCGCAGTTAAACCTTCAGGGGGTGATGACGTAGATGACTTGAATGATGCGATGGCAGGGGTTGCTGCAATTGATGAACTTTATGCACGTAAAGCAGAAAATAATGCTGCAGGAGATGCAGGTACTGGAGTAGAAGATGATGATAGGAAGATGCCTCACAATCAAGACCCTGCCGTGCGCGTGCCTCAACAACCACCACAACCCGCGGCAGCCGTGCCTCAACCACCTTCCGAACCTCCGGCTGCAGCCAATTTAGTCGATAAGGATCCTATTGGTGTAATTTTATTATCTCTAATGCGTTATACAAAGGTTGAACCAGGAGAAATAGTAACTAATGCCACAGATGGCACGTGATAATGCATCTTTTGCTACACTTGAGCAAAAGTTTAACGGTCCCGTCTGGCAACAGCATCAATTTCGTGCAATGACTAATGAACAAACATTCAAGCCAACTACGCCGGGTGGAGAAGAAGTGGAAACAAACAATAGTGAATTAGGAGACTCATATTCTCATAGACAAACATATCGTGTTTACAATGATCATGCAGGTAGAGTAATTGGGTGTACAACAGGTAATGCAATACCTCAATATCCATGTGATATTTGTAACGCAGGCGGAACTACAGTCACCTGGGATCAGTCGGGATTCCGTGGCTCAGGATATATACCAGCTTTTATAAAAAACAATCGGAAGTGGTGTAGGACACATTGTTCATGTGATCCTACTATAACACGTTGCAGGGATTGTTACCTCAAACATGTCGAAGTCAAATGGGAAGAGGAATACCCCGATCACCCAAAAGAAGTGGCAAACAATCATCAATATCTATCACCTGAAAAAATCAAAGGACGAAAATGTGTCAAAAAGGGATGTACAAAACTATATGAGACATATGTATGCTCTTGTGACACGAACTCCCGTTATTGCGCAGATCACTTTCTCGAACACTTCTGTGATCAATTGTGCCGAAAGAAGACTGCTCAAGAATTGGCTGACGACGAGACTGATGATGAAAATGAGTAAGTTGATTCGGATGATGGGGGTTCGGATCGATAAGTGGGGGATAGTAGGAGTGGATGGGTATGTTTGCGGTGGTAGGAGTGCATAATATGTGTTATAAGAATACAGTAATATCATCAAGACAAGGCAATAGAAGATGAGTAGCAACGCCTAGGTGACTTTCATAAAACATAAGATCAAATCGTCAAGTGTCTTCTAATCTACTCATTAGCTTTTACTAGTAAAACTGACTTAAAATCTATATAAACGAACTAGAATTCATATAAATGTACTCAAACAGTGACAAACTGTGCACAAACCTTGAACAAACCACTCACTCCCCAAGTTTTAAATGGTTGTTTCAATGTTTGACAAGTAAAACAAGTCGTTTATGTGAACACACGACTAGAACTTATCGGACGACGTATGTGTGTCTCACTTCCACTTCTTGATGATTGCATCTACAACTGCCACAAAGAGCTCCTTTCGACGAGTAAGGGAGATACCATCGCCAGCCAAGTCGAGAGATCGCTTCCTTACTTCTCTCCTCCATGCCTTGTCCAACGACTCCAAGTCGAAGAAGTTGAGAGATTGTCTCCTTGTGAACGAGCCGGCAAACTGATGAAGCTGACGAGGGTATTCAGATGTCGTTTCAAATACCGAAAAGCAAGGAGGATTCTCTTTCAATGTCACTAACAATGCAAGCAATTCGGAAAGAGTCTTGGTGGTATGACGAGAGTAACCGTCTAATAACCATAGAGTATCAATAGCTAGATCGTGACAGTAAGCAGCCTCAACTAATAACAATAGCTTGCCGTTAGCCTTTGAAATGACGATCTTCTTATGAAAAGAACTTTGATTACGATAAGCTTGCACAACATTGTTTCTCATCGAGTTTCTCTTCAACTCAATGCCTGCAAAGTTCGTCTTCTCGTTGTGCTTCTTGAGAAGAGCGTCATGTCTATCCTTGAGTGCTTGGTCCTCTTCGCTCAACGATCTCGTCTTCTTGACAACAAGAGAGGTGGCAGCATTGTTTTCATCTAATTCATCTCGAGTGTTCATTCTTCGTATCGTGTTGAGAAGAGTCAATATCACTTTTAAATTCTCAACGAGCTTTGAGAAGTTATCACTTTTTAATTTTGTTAGCGGGACTCTATGTAAATTATCACTTTATTAGACTTTGCTGACTATTACTGCTACTTTAATGATGTCCTAACACTCCGTGGGCACTATACTATCCTAGATCTTGCCAATTTATCAGAAGCGGCAATTTACCATGGACTGCAGACGGGAAGGAGCTGTGGAGAGAATTGAAACAACACAGCAATACTCCAGATATATTAACGGGTGTTCCACTAACAAAGTCAAGCCGAGCAGAAAAGTTTGCCTGGTGCAAGAGGGAGTTGGTCCAAGAAGAGGAGGAAACACTGACTGTAAATCATGTTGATATGGCGGGGTCACGTAGTAAACATGAATGTATTAGTGGTAGGAGAAAGAACAAAGATGGGATAGTAAATGTCATTACATGTTGGAGTAAAAACAAACATTACGAAAGTAAGGAGAATCATGTACTCATTGATGATAGGCTTTCTTTGAAAGAGGAATGGGAGCAACGTGGTGGTATATTTATTCATCATACAAGTACAGAAAGATCACTTGCTTTGCTGCGTGAAAAGGGAATCCTAGTTGACGACGATGAAGACGCCAAAAAGAAAAGCAGTAGTATTTCAGGTAAAACGGAAGAGAGTTGAAGTTGAGATATGGCTTGCTGTTCGTTGGTACTGCACAACACACAAAAGCCAAAGGGAGATATGTTTTATTGAAGTTATAACTTGAACAAAAGTATGTGCATATCAATTGAACCAAAACATACTTTCCTCTAGATCATACCTAGCTACCGATGACCATTCGTTGCTCATTCTTTTGCATTGATTGGATGACTGCAACATGTTGTTCCTGCTCTTTCACACGCTTGTTGTGTTCTTCTGATTGCCGAATCTTTTCTCGTTCTTGAGCCTCAACATCTACTTCATTTACTAGGATTTCTGCTCCATCGGTTACCCCATAATATGCGAGAGTATGATCGTCATCATTCATTTCAGTTGGGAAGGGATCATTCTCAATACGGAAATGCAAAATCTGCAAATCAATTTCCAGGCCAAAAGCCCGAGCACACATTGCTTTGATTCTACCAACCTTGAGACTTCGTGGAATGCGTTTCCGTAATGGCTCCACATCACAGCTTGCAGCCGCCATAGATCGGATGGTTATTCCTATAACATCATCTCCAATATTTCCTTGACCAGACGATCCAGTAGCTGAACACGTCGTCATCATTGTTTCCTTATGTTTCTCTAACAGAGATTGAAAACGAGGGTGACGTGCATGTATCTGTGCCTGTTTGGCCTTTGTCTCTTCATCCTCACTTCCACTAGTCTTCTTTTCATCGTCGGTTGCAACAGTAGACGATAATAATGCACCAGATGATATCATTAACAACTCCCGTGCCACATTGCTCACGTAGCGACGTTCGGCCTCAACTCGTTCTCTTTCTGTGATCGGAGAGGCATTGAAAAACTCAAGATTTGGTAACCGTGCAATAACGGTCGACCGGACTTCTCCAACACCAAGCTGAGAAGTCAGAGGAGTATTCCTCAACCGTAGTGATTGCAGTACAGGTAACTTGTTGAGACTATCGATTGCAGACCAATTTGATATAGATGTCCCCGCAAGTTGCAATGATATCAGTGAAGCAAATGACGTGTCACTTTCAGCAGCTGGGAAATTGATGTGCTCAATTTTGTTATCATTGAGAATGAGAGACTCTAACTTTGGTAAAGCTTGTAGCGAAATGATCTGTTGTTCCCATGAAGTCAGGTTGCAATCTGACAAATCAAGTAGAATTAGACTTTGAAATACAACTTCCGGAGCTTTGTTATTGTTGCATACTTCTTCAATATCTGATAAATCACAGTGTGCCACACATAAATCTTCCAAGTTGGGCATTGCCTCACCAATAAGTTGCAAAGTTTTGAATGAATTGATATTGGTACTATTCAGATTTAAATTCACCATCCCCGTCATTGAGAATCCACTTAATAATGAAGATGAACATATATCATTGATACGATTTGATGCCAAACTAACACTTTGTAAATTATTGAATTGTTTCAATATACTCAATACATCCTCCCAATTAGATAATAAATTGCCTGCCAAATCAAGTGACTTTAGATGGCTAAATTCTTCCATTTCTCTCTCTTGTTCAGCACTACTACATGACCTTGCAATACCCAACATTCGTAATGATATGTTTTCAACATCTTCCAACTGTTGTCTACTCCTAATTTTCACCTCACCCAAGAACTCAATTGGTTTATCTCGTCCACCAGAAGTACGTGCCACATGCGGTAGTATATTATCAGGTGCAATGAGCTCTGCATCAGGTTTGACATACCTCGAACGTAATAATTCTGGTGTTAATTCCACACCAACATCTACTTTTGATAGACGTAAAAATGATCCTTGTGTAGGACCACACTTGAAATGTCTAACAATTTGATTAGTAGTACGACATATGACCGACCCATCGTGTTTACCCCGTGTAACGTCGTCCCATGCTATACCAGCATAAATCTCTGTTGTAGATTTAGCAGATGCAACCGGGCCTAGATAGACAACCGTGCCAACAAATCCGGATGCATCACGAACACGGGTAACATTGGGAATGAGATTTGTACTATTATTATTAGGCGTCACCATAATTTACTGCTGATGCTTTGTTGTATGAGGTTTTTATAGACTTCACTACTCTACTACTTCTTCTATAGACCTCTCTATCCCTATCTAGAGACTAATATGCACACAAAACCAATGCTGGGAAAGCGGTTGGGTCGCTATGATACCCTTATGCCCCTGGACTTGATGTATGCCCCCACTTACATCGACTTTTTCAAGGGTATCTATGCAACGTCACTCATTCATGTGTTTTGTTGATTGGAGTTGCTTATTGAAAGCTCATAATTTTCGTCTTCATACGTCTACTATCATCAACTAAACACTCTTAAATATGTTCTCTGTAAGTCTCTTATTGGAAGTTAGTTTTGGGTGGATATGGGCGTCGTTTGGTTGGCTCAAATGACATGAAAGTTGGGGATAAATTTTGGATAGGATGATTGCAATCTTCCATTGAAATAGATCCGTTACTTGTACTTAGTGGCTGATATACAACACCAATACTACAGAGATATTATAGTTATGGCTCTCATGATGAGATAGGATATCTGGTCCGGATTTATTGCAAAGTGCTCTTTGTATTGTTTGTCGGGGGTACTCATCGTTGCAATTCGTCGATTATGTGTCTCCTCTTATGTTGCAATTCTTAGTTTTTATTATTTCACACCACTAACGATATACTCACCTATATATAATACGCTTACCGCAACAACAGGCCACTAAGTCCCTTATTGTTGCCGCCCTTGTGGCCAGTGCTTCCGCCTTCGCCCCTACACACAATGTAGCCACTTCCAGATCCACAGCCCTTTTCGGTGTTGAGGAGCAGGTTCGTGAACTTGTCAAGAGTCAATTGAACCCCGATGGTGATTTCGAGGATGCTGCCAGTTTCATGGATGATCTTGGTGCCGATTCTCTTGATGCCGTTGAACTTATCATGAGTTTGGAGGAGGAGTTTGATATTGAAATCCCTGATGATGAAGTTGAGGGAATTACCACTGTTCAGGCAGCCATTGACTTTGTTAAGTCCAAGCAGTAAATACTCGATATAACATCGTATATGACAAAATGAGAAATATACGGTATCAACAACTGCAATCGACACAAAAACAAAGTGGTTCATGATATTACATGTACAGTGGTTTCTTAACAGCTAAAAATATTTGATAACACAAAAGCTGGTAATTATGAACTGTTTCTTTATTTGAGTAATATATGTGCTCATATCTTTTACCAACAGTATCTACATCCAAAGAAGCTTCTCATCAAGTTTTATACAATGTATCGTATCTACGACAAGGTATGCTCAATGTTTGATGCTAAATGTCTTACTTAATTTACATACAAAAACCAAGATCTTATTCATCAGCTTCATCATCATCTGAGGATGCCTCCTTTCCAACTTTCAAGGAGAACACGCCTTCTCCCATATCTATAGGCAGCGATCCACCCTCTGCTGAAGCTGCCTGTTTAGAAGCATCATGATAGTCTTTCATTGATGCTCCAAACAAGATGTCTACTTCTCTATTGCAGATGACTACTCCTTCTTCCCCTGCGGGTTCTTCAGAGTCGGATGCCCTTGATAGTGATATACTATTGCTCAACTTATCAGGTGTATCAATATCATTTACATTCCACTTGAACGCTGGTATGATTGGATCGCCCGCTTTAAGATTAGTATCTTCTGGAATCGGTGCTTCCCAAGGTGTTGTCAGTTTCTTTACTAGATCATCTTCTAAAGGCTCTGAATCGATTGGACAATGATTTAGCCATATGTTGACCAAGAAGGTGATACGTTTCGCACTACCACTGAATACATCAACATCTCCCTCAGTTTTCAATCTCTTTGCTTGCGGCTCAGATGTACTATCATTTGATTTCTTTGCAAGAGATGGAAAGTATGAACCCGGCGCTCCATGAAGCAACCTGCCATCGAACGAAACATGTTTTCCCATAGAAGGATGACTCAACCAAGCCTTGTTAATGCTTCCATTTAGACTTTGTTTTTCAGGATCACTTGGAGGTGGAGGTCGTTTATCAAGTATGATGGTTGGTACACCCAAGTCACTCAAGTATGTGATTGTTGCAACTCTTGGATGAAGAGTATGCGTTGGTAGCTGTTCTTCCAATCCGTAGTCTGCATCAAAGTGCATACCGACCTCATCATCATCATCATCATCGCTATCGGACTCTGCGTTAAGTTTTCTATCATCAGACTTGTCATCTGATGTATCATTGTATAAATTAAACCCAGCAGGTAAATCCTCATAATCTTTCTTGCTTCTTTTAAGTAAGGCGGCCATTTCAATGCTAGACTGAACTTTCTGTTCGTTCTTCCCCTTTGTCCACTTAGCTACAACATCACCTTCTTCTTCACTATCTTCATTGTCGTTCTTCTTATTAGAATCTGTAGATTGTTCAGTACTACTACTTGGAGTATCAAGTACTAGTGTCCACCATTCAGCACCGCTCCTCTCTGGATCATACAAAAGCTTTTTCTTATTAGAACCATTGTCAAGCTTACTATCATCATTATCATCTGCTGTATCTTCATATTCCTCTAAAGTATCAACATGAGCTTTAAATATTGCTTGAGCAAGTTCTTCTAGTGCACAGCGAGGTGGCATAAGACATGGTAAGAAGTATGTAGACCCTGTTGAATATCCTTCAGAATATTCCTTTGTCCTTGCATTGAATACCATTGAACAATCATTCAGAAATGATGTACGATGTTCTACTGATGGCATGGATAGTGCATTCGTATATGATGCAAATTGACATCTTGGAATTGGATCTTTCTTCTTCCCATCATCTTTGTTAGGTTTAAAGTTGTTTAATACAGGAAACCCTTCATCGATTATCAAATCATTACTCATATTGTTGTAGTAGTATTTGATGATTTGTATTTACGATATCAATACCACTGTTGAAGATATGATTATGATATGATTATTGTGTTGATGGCTTGTTTTTTTTTGTGTTGGTTTGTCACTATGATTCGTATCTTCTCGAATGCGCAGCCTATCGATACTACTAAGAGGTTAGAAAGAGCGCTTATTATAATGGATTCAGTGACAGTACTGCCTGTATACGATTACCTTATGCCTATTGCGTACTAATTCACATAGAAGTAGATAATCTAGAGTGATACATGGTTGGAATTTTGCCTTTTGCAAAGTATTTGTTGTTGATGGGTAGGTTCGGTATCCTAGCTGGCAGTAAGACTTGAGTGTATGGTGTGTTTATTATTGAGAGTCAATAAACCATGACAACCAAACCTACTAGCGTCCATTGGCGGCAGGAGAAGGAGTCTGTTGCATGTTCAATCTGTTCAGCAACTTTGACCATTGGAGTAAGATCATTTACGGTCGCGGCAAAACAACATGACACTTCACATCATGCACCGACCAGAAATTCTCAACTTGATGCATCCTTTGTCAATATCCCTCATTCTCACTACCCATCAACATATCA
>Ga0214477_100916_pt1 | contig 17583 bp, 13 predicted proteins | sample M1_20Mar14CPVII9_FD_165058 | JGI IMG/M metagenome (GOLD analysis project Ga0214477, IMG submission 165058) | Marine eukaryotic communities from Monterey Bay, California, United States - M1_20Mar14CPVII9sort6BwellC16 | ecosystem: Environmental > Aquatic > Marine > Unclassified | place: USA...
GAGAGATTTCAGTACTAGTACTAGTTAGATTACAATTGATTCTCATTATCAGTACTATTGAGAAGAGCTTACAAAGAAAGATCACATATGAGGAGTAAAAGCTGTTAGTAAGAGTTGAGGAAGATTACTGAAACGAAACAACTCGAACCTTCAAAATTCAACAAGCAAGATGCTAAAGCTTAGAAGCCATATGAAATACTGACAATAGAGCTAGGTACCACTAGCAGAGATACGATATACCTAGTATGTAGTACTCATATACATTTGCGTCATGGTTGTCTAGAGTTCACACCTCTCTAATAGCGGGGTGAGTTGTTAGTTAGAGTGGTGATGGAGTGAGTTTCAACCTCAACATGATAAACGATATGTATGTCTGATCATCAGTTGAAAACCTTGTACGCCACCAAGGCTAAAACCAAAGAGAATTGTCCATTCAATCCATATCCCGAGTTGGATTGTTCAATGGCATTAGCTCCGACAACTGCCTCACTGGCCTTAATACCTCCACCAGGTACCACGAGCTTATCAAATTGAGCAGCAGTAAAGAACTTAAAGCGACAACCAGGGAAAGATATGCTTGGATTGCATCCACATAAGTATACCCGATCGTCTTCTGGAGTCAAGCGGAACACTTCACAACCATTTTCATCAGGTTCACCAATATAACTAGTCCTAACTACTGTTGTAAAACTATAGATCCCCCGAGCACGTCTGTACACTGAGTACTGTTTGAGTCAATAGCACATGCAACATTGGCAGCACAGTTGGGTGGGGTATCTTCAGATAGAATGATCCCATCATTTGGAGCGCCTATCATACGCGTTGTTGTTGCAAAAGGGAAAAAATAAAAGAGGATCATTGTGATGTTTTTATATTATATAAACGATGTGCTATGTGCATGACACACTTATATCGAGATTAACTTACCACTAAGCCTAGGGTCGAGAAGGTTGAGATTGGACTTGCATTTTTCATCCGACCAGTAGATAAATAATGGCAGGTGTGAATTATGCTTGTTGAAGTATGCTTTTGTATGCTTGTTGGGTTATGAGCTCAACATAAAAAACAAGCATATAAAAGCAGCTCCAAAATGCTATATCTCTGCGGTCTGTTTGAAGAATGGTATCGTTCCAACCATGGAATACTCGTCTAGTACATGTATTCTATCACCGTCGAACATATCTTTGCATGATATGCTATGTTGAAGATGATATGAGACAGGATACACCTTGTCACTCATATCACCGAGATACCCGTGATTGTTCATCTATGACGCCATGAATATGACTACAATCACCATGATATTCAGTACCGTACTAGTTTATATATATTATGAAAGGATAGTATGTGTGGTTTAGTGTTGATGGTAGATATGTTGATATGCTAGAGCATAACGCATATCATATCAACAACTACGATATTTTAGATCTATCTTACAGAGTCAAAACACTCATGATGTAGTAATATTCGCGATCTACCGAGTTGATAAATGAAATCTACGATAAATTCTACCTTAGAAAGCATTTAACCAATATATCATATGATATATTCACCATTTCACAACTCTATCTTGATGTTGACTAATTAAAAAGATACGGTAAACTTTGGGTACATATATCTTTATTCACAGTAAGAATCGCTCCTTGCCGACTTCACCAATGGAAAGAGCGTTGAATTTTGATCTACACAGAGTACGATCACTTCCTATCTATCATTATTCTATGCATAGGAGATGACGACCGACAGCATTCGACATAACTTTTTTATGCTTGTTTCGGCATTTCTACTACTGCCCCTCATTACTGCCACAAGCATAAATTTTATGCTTGTTAGGTTATGAGCACGCAAAACAAGCATAACAAGCATGAAATTTCTCAACAAGCATAATTCATATTTCTCATAAATAATACACGGCAGATGATGATACCATTTTGATGGTGGTATGCGATCAGGATGAAGTGAGGACTATTCTACTATATTTTGGGTGATACCGGTCTGCTATATTAAGAGTTATGCGATGATAATAATACTATGTGATGATGTAATGCCTAGCATGAGCGAAGCGAGGCTAGTGTGTGTGTGGTGTTTAAAGTGAGACCATATTAAATAACATCAAGCCATCAAGAGTGAATAAAAAACAACGGAAAGATACTCAAACTCTTCCTACTTCTCTATAGTATGTAATGCTCTTGAATAACTATCCCGTACTGCTAATCTAAGGTTGTTGAATTGAGAAACACACCCTTACGACCTTTATTGACGTAAGCTAGCAGATTGGTCAATATCAAGTTGATTACTATAAGATACTCTGCTCAAAATAATTGTGCACAAAAAAAATATCTCTATCTGGCACATACCTAGGAATAACGAACTATTACACCATGTCATCAACAACAAATGGTGGCCGTGAAGTATTAGAGACAGCAAGGAAGCGTCTAGCTTCTGCCAAATCTATGTTGGATAATGCCAAACGTATGTATAAAGCAGCAGATAATGAATATGAGGAGGCACAAATGGCATTAGAGGTTGCCGAGGAAAAGTACCAAGTTATTGATAATGTTGACGATAATACTGATTTTGAAGATGAGGATAATAGTGATATTGAAGATGAGGATAGTGATAACGATGAAGCCGATTGGTATCACTCATTAGACAAGGATACATTTCAACTACTCAAACAGAATAATGCACGTGTATCGAACATTAATTTAGACTTAAAGTGAGGCCCTCGATGGCGACTCTTATTTTAATAATATTGATTGGAAAGTAGATGGTGATTGTATATCTGATAATACACACCTCAAGAAGCTAGCGATTATGTATTCTGGGGAATGGGGACAGCCGAATTACATTTTAGGAGAACAAGGATACAACTTACCAAGACAGCAACTTCAAGACTTCTTCTCAAGCGTATATAGAAACGGCTGTATTAAAGAACTAGACATTCACGGAATCGATTTTAGTGATGAGTTTGGTGGTAGGATAATTGAGGGATTAAGTGGACATCAGAGTCTAGTAACACTTAAAATCTCAGGTGCTAGACTGGGAAGAATAGGCTTCAGTGCATTGAGGAAGGTATTGAAACATCTAAAATGCAAACTCGAGGAGATTTATCTATACATCACAATTGATAATGAGGAAATGAGAATTTTGTGTGATGGATTTGTAGGCAATGGTACACTAAAAAAGTTAGTCTTTAATGGCACCAAAGACATTTCATCTGGATGGAGAGCACTTTCAACTGTTATTAAGCATCCGAATTGCAAATTGGTCGATTTAGTGCTTAATCATACTGCGAGTGATGACACCACAAATATATTGGGAAGTGCTTTGAGTGGCTCTTCAATTAGGGCATTAAGTCTATCATGCAACAAATCTATTAGCAGAGCGGCATGGCAATTATTCCTCAATCAGTTATATCATCACAAAATATCACAAGTCTAGACCTCAGTAGCAATAGCATTGCTGATGATTGCCTAGAAGCACTAGCTAGTATTAGTACATTAAAGTCTCTAGACCTCAGTAGCAATAACATTGCCAATGATGGTTTAGCTGCATTGGCTAGTATTAGTACATTAAATTCTCTTGACATATGTCACAATCGATCAATCACTTCATCAGGCTGGCGGTCCTTCTTCAATTTATTACAAGAGAGGGGGTCTCAATTGGTGAGGCTTAATATCTCGAATAACAACGTTGGGGATGTAGGTGCTGCTGCTCTAGGCAGTTTATTGATCGACATGAATACCTTAAAATCACTATGTATGCGTGATATGTCTTACTCAGATAATGAGCCCGACAACATTACTGCACAAGGTTGGATAGCATTATTCAATTCATTACAAGGTTCCAACTTGGACCTAGTGAAGCTGGATCTTAGTGGCAATACCATCGATGATGAGGGGATACACCTTTTGATACGTTTAGTTTCTGATATGAACTCGATAAAGGATCTAAGATTGAGTTATAACTACTCGGTGACACCTACCGGCTGGCTAGCACTATCGGACTACCTTCAGAGTCCCAACTTTGAGTTGAGAGAACTTGATCTAAACTGCAATAATGTCAATGATGATACATTGATTGCATTTACAAGTGCCCTGGCACACAATAAAACACTGGAAAGGCTTTATATATATGACGAGGCTGAGTCTTTAACCGAGAGAGGATGGAAGGCAGTGTCAATCCTTCTCTGCAACAAAACAAGCATCATGGATACCTACTTCTCCAACCACACACTTCATAAACTTATTGAAGATGATGACTATGAATATTTAAACTTGAAACTGACTTATGATTTAAGTCAGGATATTAAATCGTTGTTGAAACTGAATAAAAATAAAGACAAGGTCGAAGTTGCACGTCAGAAGATATTACAGACTCATTTCTCAACTGAAGATGATACATCATATTTGCAGGAATTTCTTGATATGGAATTAGAGGTAATACCGACTGCTGTTGAATGGATCGGGAGGCCAACGAATGATGTTTGGATTGGCAAGAGTATGTCTGGATTATCTTTCATGTTCAATCTAATGAGGGGGGTGCCTGATCTGTTTGATTCTAATCCTCAAAAGAAACCATTTACCCAGAAGGAGTAGTATAGGTCACATAAGTTATAACAGTCCCACTTCCTTGTTATATAAATATTCACTTCTCCTCGCATATGCTTGTCTTCAGATGGAGAGCGAGAGCTAGTGGATTAAGATACCTCAAAAGTCCAAGATACTGGCCATTTATGTTCATCATTCCCCCCCCCCCTCTCCTCATGCTGATTATTCATTGTATATTCAGTGTTTATTCTGTGTAGTATACCCAGAAACGTTGGTCAGGGGCATTAAAAGAGATCAATAGAGCGAGATCTCTTTCAAATGGTGGTGTTCTGGTATCCTATGTTATTCTCCCTTATAGAGTTGTAATGAACATGAAAACTAATCATTTAATTAGAAGTGTTGGGGGCGGGATGGTAGTTGTATGCCGTTATTAAGTCGATTAGTATAGTAATCCAATCTTTCATACGCTGAGAATATACTCAACACTCAACACATCACTTTTTAACGCTCTTTCCATCAGTGCTGAGACGATATTCTGAGCCCTTCTACATATCTACACAATTTATAATTTCTCTGAGGTGTACCATATATATTAGTTGAATGGTCGCTACTTCTCTAGCTATTTGCACCATACTATATATACATCCAAGTAGGTATAATGGAGGGATCGAACAATCAAGGAGATGATTATATCAGTGATAATGATAATGTTGATGATAATGATAGTGATGATGAAGAAGCCGATTGGTATTACTTATTAGATAAGACTAATTTTCTACAACTCAAAAAGAATGATATAAGTATGACAAACATTTGCGTAGACTTCTATAGTGAGGGTCACGAAGGCCAATCTTATTTCAATAATATTGCTTGGGAAATAGGCGGTGATAGTATATCCGATAATAAATACCTCAAGAAGATGACGATTAAATTTTCTGGAAGAAGTTATATTCTGGGTGAGGAAGGACACAACTTACCCACTAGAGAGCAACTTCAAGCATTCTTTTCCTGTGTATATCGCAACTGCTCTATTGAAATATTGGAAATATATGGAATCGACGTTAGTGATGAGTTCGGTGGGAGTTTAATTGAGGGATTAAGTGGACATCAAAGTATAGCAACGCTGCAAATCTCACATTCTGACCTAGGAAGCGTAGGGTTCAGTGCATTAGGAAAGGTGCTGAAACATCCCAAGTCCAAGTTAAAGCACTTTCGTCTAGGTAAGCTTGATGATGATGAATTTGGTATTGTGTGTGATGGATTATTGGGCAACAATACAATGAAGAGTTTATGCCTAAACAGCATTAAAAAAATTACATCAATCGGTTGGCAGGCATTTTCAACTGTTCTACAACACCCAAACTGCAAACTGATTGAATTAGATCTAAGTAATGCTGATAAGAGTAATGACACTGCAAATGTATTGGGTAGTGCTTTGAGCAGCTCATCATCAATTAGGGTTTTAAATCTATCATCCAACTATAAATTTGGTAGTTTAGATTGGCAGACGTTATTCAACCAATTATCACAAACTTCGGTAGAAGATCTAGACCTCAGTAGTAACAATATTGATGATACCGCTTTGAATGCACTGGCTGGTATTAGTACATTAAAGTCTTTGAATCTGAAATACTTGAGATCGATCAACTCGACAGGCTGGCAGTCATTCTTCGCTTCGTTACAAACAAGAGGGGTTCAATTGAAGAAACTTATTCTCTCTGGTAACAACAAGCTTGGTAGAGCAGGTGCCGCTGCTCTAGGAAGCTATTTAAGTGATATGCGTACGTTGAAAGTACTAAAGATGAGCGGTTACCTTGACAGCATTACTCCACAAGGTTGGCAAGCAATTTTCATTTCGTTACAAGATCCCAACTTGGCCCTAACAAGACTAGACTTGGATAGTAACCTCATTGGTTATGAAGAAATGGAACTTTTGATGCGGTCGGTTTCTAATATGAGCTCAATGAAGTGTCTCGATTTGGGGAACATGCGCCTACTTTCAGCCGCTGGTTGGCGGCAAGCCTTGTCAGGCTATAATGCTTTACAAGATTCCAATTTGGACTTAGTGAAACTGGACGTTAGTTACAATAACATTGATGATGAGGGGATACAACTTTTGATTGGGATAGTATCAAGAATGAGCTCTCTAGCACATCTCAATTTGAATGGTAGTCGAGCAGTGACACCTACTGGCTGCAAGCCCTCACCGGATACCTCCAGAGTCCCAACTTTGAGTTGAGAGAACTTGATCTAAATTGCATTAAGAAAACTCCATCTGAGATACAACGGGTACAACGACGATACGATGATTGCCTTTACAAGTGCCTTGGTACATAACAAAACTTTGCAACGGCTTTCTCTCGGGAGGATGATTCTGACGATGAGGAGGAGGAGGAGCTCATCTCCGAGAGAGGATGGCAAGCTGTTTCTACTCTTCTTTGCAACAAAACAAGTATCATGGATACATACACCTCAAACCATACACTCAAAGAAATTGGGGATTACTATTCTGAGGAGATTGGTGATAAACTCTATCCATATTTAGAACTGAACGAGAACGAAGACAAGGCAGAAGTTGCCCGGCAAAAGATTCTACAAAGTCACTTCTCAACAGATGATGATATGGCAACAAACATCCAGGAGTTTTTAGATATGGAATTGAAGATGATTCCAACTGCTATTTCTTGGATTGGAAGGCCAACTCGTCATGATTGGAAAGGTATGAATGTATCTGGTTTGTCCACTATGTACAATCTGACGAGGAGACTGCCAGATCTGTCCGATTCAAGTTCACAAAAGAAGAAGTCATCTGCGGGGAAGAGGAAGTATGCTGCCTAGAAGAAGGGATTTACATAGTTATAACATTGTAGACGACTGCTTGATTAATCAGCTATGGCTCTTTTTATTCTTATCTGAAGTAGGAGTAGGAGAGATTTCAGTACTAGTACTAGTTAGATTACAATTGATTCTCATTATCAGTACTATTGAGAAGAGCTTACAAAGAAAGATCACATATGAGGAGTAAAAGCTGTTAGTAAGAGTTGAGGAAGATTATGAAACGATGGAGGAGGATACCACAACCAAAAGTCCGTCAAAAAAGGATCCACCGTTGATTAAAAAAATGATGAACGGAAGATAATATGATATCACATAAAATAACACAGGTACAGCTAAAGCAGCGCGGGAAGATTATGCCCAACAGCGGTGTAATACAATGCAGTTAGTTACAGTTATTACTTAGTTCACCTACACTGACCTACACATAAAAAAAATTGTTTAAACCTTTGTGATTTACACGTGATTTAAGGATGTGACTTATGGTGTGATTAAGATACCGTCGTTGCAAAAGTCCGTTTAGCTGAGAGAATCCACCCAGCTAGCTTGTAATATTGCTCGACGATAATCACGCCTACGAACGACAATCGTATGGAGGGCCTCTTTACTCATCAATACACATACTATTACTACCCTTGATTAAGTCTCCGTTCGTGTATGCTCATTGTAATTAAGAAGCCCCTATGTATAAACGGCACTCGTGACTTCCAATTTTGACTTTGTGCTCTATCTAATATTTGTCCATCGGTGAAGTAGAATGAGTAAGGAGGCTTCCGTCTGTTTAAACTAATGCCGATGTTAGGGGAGAGGCCTTATTAAATAAGTATAGCACGGCTAAGAGCACAACAGGACTTAATAATACAGAGAGGCAGCGTTTGACGCCTCACTGTAATATTAATAATTACATTCGCCCACCCGACTTCACGACGACGACGAGCACATAATCATAAGAACTACAAGCATACCCACAGCCCACAAATATATATCACATGGAACAACAATAGCACAAACTACTATCAACTCCAACTATATTTGTTATATCTGTTCGTGTCAAAGTCTCAGTTAATCAAATCATTGCTATAATAAATAAGAACAGCATTAAGATAATATGTTTCACTACACTAATCAAAATACCACACTCTCCTCATCACATCGGTTAAAGAACTCTGCAACATCCGGCAGTGGTAGTAATAGTAAAGAAGTATACTTTCATCCATACGATGGCGGTGGTGTGCCTGCCCGTGCCTCGACCAGTGTGAGCAACAACAACAGCAGCGGCTTTAGTAGTGGCTTCCCATCCTCACATCAGCATCAATATCAGCATCAGCGCTCCACATCATCTGAATTCAACTACAGCTGTTCTGATAACAATTTACATCAATGGGACGAGGAGCTCCATGGTAGTATGTCAGAAACAGAAGATGATATCACCGATGAGGATGAGGATATTGATGAACCTATGGATATCTTATATGAACAAGAGGTTAATAGCAATGGTGGTAGACGATTACATCAGTCTGCTGGCAATGTGTTAGATGCCGCATACCGAGCTGGTACCAATCAACAAGAACAACGTCGTCATCATTCTGAACCAATCATCTCATCCAACTCAAACAACTTGGAATTGCAACTATCAACAACAGCCGATCATATCATGTCACTATTGCAACGCGAAGCGAATGATTATTCAGTTCCGTTGCCTATACGATATTACCCCACTGAGTTTACAGAGTTGAACTCCTCCTCTTCCGATGATGATAAGAGTGATTCAAAGAAGAGTGGCAAGAGTTCCAGTAAGACTAGCATAGGACCATGGCGTAAACGTATCTCAAGTTGGATGTATGACGTTGTTGATCATTTTCAATATGATCGTAATGTCGTATCGGTCGCTCTACGTTATATTGATCAATATGTCGGACATTTGTTGGTTGAACATGATAGTAAACGACGAGCTGGTAGCTCCTCAAGTTCTTCACAACCAATCAAACGTCGTCACTTTCAATTAATCGCCGTAACATCCTTATATCTTGCTATTAAGATACATGGTGAATTGATGGAGAATGATCCAGTATCAGGTGATGAATATAATGTTGTGACGAGTTTAATACATGAGGTGGATGGACGTGCTTTCCTTGGTAAGCCTTTGGATAAGGCACTTGACCCTCAAGACAAGGTCCCTCAAGACAATGAAGACGATGATCATGAGAGTGATGAAGACTTACGATTTGTATCAAGCAAGTTGTCCGAATTGAGAAGACGTCAGAAGAAGGGACGTTGGAGTCGATTAGGCTTTGGCAATAACCATTCTTCAGTTGCTCCCGAGTCAACTTCCTCCTCAAGGTATAGCACTTCCAAGTCGTTACAACCCAAGGCACCCAATCCAGGCTTACCGTACAAACCACGTAAGCGTGGTATGCTCTCGGGACCATTGAGATTACATTCCTTTGTGGAATTATCTCGTGGATTATTCACATCACGTGATATCACCGATACTGAAACGAAGATCTTAAAGGCATTAAACTATGTTGTTAATCCACCCACATCACGTCGTTTCGTTGGTGAATTGTTACGTATGTTAGCCTTATGCTTCGAGACTGGTATGGATGGTGCGGGGATGAATGTTCATGGTATGATTAGTGCCGCGGAAAGTATGTTGGGTGTGGATCGGAAGGAGATATTAGAACGAGTGTTAGTCAATGCTTGTGGTCAGATTGAGGGTGCTGCAAGTGTTCCTTCGTTGAGTATCGGTTGTTTGCCTAGTGTATTGGCATATGGTGCCATGGTCAATGCCGTCGAAGAAGAGTTTGACAAGCTCATCGAAGAAGGAGTAGAGAAGGATGAGATGGATGCCATCATGGAGTTGGAGAAGGATGACATGGTTGAGTCGTCACCACAACTGGAAGACTTTCAACGTCACTACCGAAGATATTCAAGGAATACAAGTCCATCACCTGCTGCCAAGCCTGCCACTGTTGAGAGTGATAAGGAGTTATTCTTAGAGGCATGGAAAGAGCAGTTCTTAGTGACGGTGTTCCATGCTACCAACTGTTTCCTAAGTCCAGAATCTCAGGATATATTCAAGGTTCGTGAATTGCTGCTTGATCAAGTGTCCGACAAGGATGGTGAGGATGGTACTAATGCCTCATCTCCGGGCTCGTCAAGCCCTACTTCCAAGGATCAAGGTATCAAGAAACGATCACCTCGTTCACCAAGGTCTGTCGCTATTGGCAACTCTCCCAATCGCCAGATGTTACGCGGTGGTTCCTTCTTCCGTCAAGGCTCGAGTTTCTCAAGTACTACAAGTCTTCTCTCGCCATATGATGCACGAGGACGTAGCAGTTTCAGTTCGGGTATGCAGCACACTATGGAGTCGGCATCGCCATCGTTCCGTAACATCACTCAAGCCACTGCACCATCATCCAGGAGGTCATACCACAAGCAAACATCCGAGCCAATCGCCTTCTCTGACGTACCAAGTATGTCTAACCGAGAATGTGTCGATGCAGCTACAAGATATAAGAGATTTGCTTCACACTCAGAAAGCAGTCGACGTAGTATGAGTGCTACAAACTTTGGTAGCACCTCATGGAGGAGAGAGCCGTTCCAACCACCAAATCCTAGTGGTTCCGCCAATCCCTTGTTTAGTGCATAGATAACTTGCTACTTCTACACTGAACAACTATTGGGGATAATACTACATAGAATATAAGAACTAAATGTACAATAAAAGTTACTCTTTGATCTTAGATGTGTATAGTCATAGCAATCATGCATCTAAACTTAGATATTCTGAGATGCCCTTTAGTTTGCTGCCGATGGCTTCTGAGAACTAGAATCAAACAAGTCTGGCACTCTTTGCATTAGATTGAACATAGTGGATAATCCAGACACATTCTCACCACTCCAGATAGCATGAGTTGGCCTCCCAATCCAAGCAATAACAGTTGGCATCATCTCCAATTCCATAGCAAGCAACTCTTGCATCTTTGAAGTAGCTCCACTACCGGAGAAGTGGGTTTGTAGAATCTTCTGGCGTGCAACTTCTGCCTTGTCCTTGTTTTTATTTAGATCCAGATACGAATCGACATTTTCAATATAATCATCAACAAAGTCCTCTTGTAATGTGTGGTTGGAGGTGTATGTGTTCATTATACTCGTTTTGTTACAGAGAAGACTTGAAACTGCCTCCCAACCTCTATTAGTGATCAAATCATCACCATTCTCATCATGACATTCAAAAAGATCAAGAAATTTCAAAGTTTCATTATGTGTCAAAGCGTTTGCAAATGTAACCATTGTATCATCGTTGATTTTGTTGGAGGCTAATTCAAGTTCTTCTAATACAAAGTTGGGACTTTGTAGGAATGCCGATAATGCTCGCCAGCCGGTAGGGGTGGCTCTTTGGTTGCAATTCAAACCAAGACGCTTTAGAGAGATCATTCTTGAAACTAACGGTACCAATAGTTGTATGCCCTGATCATCAATACTGTTTGAGCCAAGATTCAGCTCTATTAGGTCCAAGTTAGAATCTTGTAATGTCGTGAATAATGATACCCAGCCATGTGGAGTAATGCCATTCGGGACATCACCTAAGGTACCAGTCATTTCCAGTGTTTTTAATGAACTCATACTGCCCAATAAACTTCCCAAAGCGGCAACACTTCCATTGCCAATATTGTTACCGGATATGTCAAGCTTCACTAATTGAGTTCTGTTCATTTGCAATGTATTGAAGAAGGATCGCCATCCATCTGAAGTTATTAAATCGTTACTACTCAGTTCCAAGGACTTAATAGTACCAATGCTGGCCAATGCAGCCAAGCCTGCATCATTAATCTTGTTATTACTAAGGTCAAGATTCTTTATTGCAGTTTGTGATAAATGATTGATGAATGTCTGCCAACCTTCTCTGCTAATAGAATTGATTGATCCATTGTAACTGACATCTAATGCTTTAACTGGTGAGCCATGTAGAACACTACCTAATATATTTGCCCTTTCATCATTTAAACAAGTACTCTTTAGTTGTAGATAAACTATTTGACAATTTGGACTTTGTAATACAGTGGAAAGTGCCTGCCATCCAACAGAGGTCATGTCTCGGTTGCCGTCAAGGCATAACCTCTTCAAAGTACTGTTGCCTACTAATCCATCACATAAAGCAACAAGTCCATTATCATCAAGTTTGCAATAATCAAATCTAAGATCCTTCAATTTTGACTGTGGGTGTTTCAATACCTTCCCTATTGCCTCACATACAATGCTTTCTGCTCTACCACCGCTAATTTCTAATCTCTCGAGACTAGGATGACCCTGCAATCCTTCAATTAACCCCCCGCCAAAGTCATCACTAATATCCATATTACTGATGTCAATATCTTTAATACTGTGGCTTTGATATATACACGAGAAGAAGTCTTGAAGTTGCTGTCTAGTAGGTAAATTGTGTCCTTCCTCTCCCAAAATATAAGGTTGGCCAAAAGGTCTACCCAAACATGACCCTTGATAGGATATACGCAACCTCTTGATATGTGTATTTTTGGCAATACAATCACCATCCACTTTCCAATCAATCTTATTGAAAAAATAGGTAACATGTTCAGTATCATCACAGTTCAACCATATACGAAGATTAGTAATGGCCGGATTATTCTTTTTGAGCTCCTCAAATGTATTCTTGTCTAAGTCATATCTGCAGTCTTCTGTATCATCATCATCATCTTCTTCTTCTTCTTCAATTTCATTCGTATTATTGTCATTATTTATCTCCATCATAGCATCTTGATTGTTTGAATCCTCCATTTTGCAGTTTTACGTGGTTTGTCTTGAGCAAAGATCAACAATTTGTGTGTAAAGTTTATATGATATAGAAGATGAAGGGCTGAGTTTGGTATACCCAGACCTACACTGATAGAAATGCCGTTAAAAATTTAATTATTGAATGTATTCTCAGTGTACGAGCCGCTGAATTGCTATGCTAATCGATAAGACAATTAATAACGTACTTCCACCCAAAAAAGGGACAAAAAAAGGGACAAAATTTGGTTTTTATTGCAATGATTTAGATGGCAATGCTAGTCCTCAACATACTTGATATGCACATCCACAGCAAGCTAATGATGTAAACTAAACGTATTGATCATCGTTTTGCTCATTATTGGCATATTAGCGCCTTCCTACGTGCAGAGGAATAGAGGGTTGAGAGTGGGATGAAAAGTAAAAAATGCCGGTATCCTTTTTTATCCCAGAAAAGGGACAAAATTTTACTTAGCAGCCCCTAACAAAAAGCTTGCCAGGGGGGGAATCGAACTCCTGTAGTGTAGCCCCCCAAGATTTTTGGGGGTGATCGCCAAATTTGTCCATAAACTCCAATATTACACCAAAAAGTACCATATTGCCGCCCATACAGCGCCCTGACCCTATGGCCTCAGGAAAAAAGCTCTTGGAATCTATTAGAGCATATAGTCAATAAACAGAAACACATAGGGTTGGGGGGATTACCAAAATTTAGATAGGCTTAGAGGGCTGGCAAATGGCCAGAAGCATTTTTATCCCTTTTTTGGGATAAAAAAAAGAGGGGATTTTGGGGGATACCACCATAAAAAATTTTATCCCTAAAAAAGGGACAAAATTGGAAGTACGGATAATTTGCCATGTGTGATGTGTGTGTGAGTTTTCATGTCTAGAAAACTCTTTATGAAAATAGGACCAGCCTAGAGGCTAGAGGAGCACGCTTATGTTACCATACTGCCATGACGTTATGGTTGGATTATGTTTGAGAGGAGTTTGTATATGATATCTCTCATCTACTGATAGGATCTTAGTAATGTTATCGGATCACATTAGTATCTTTTGGTCAGTTATCTTCGACTACGTGCTAAAGCCTCTTTTTGATGTGTAAGCGAGGCGTGGGCCGGGCGACTTTCTCCAACAATTTACTTTAGATGATGTTTTAGCTAGCACGCTTCCTCTTAGCACCTACTGGCTTCTTCTTTTGAGAACTTGAATCAAACAGATCTGGCAGTCTGCGCATTAGATTGTACAGAAGTGACAATCCAGACACACTCTTGCCTGTCCAATCATCATGAATTGGCCTTCCCATCCAAGCAATAGCAGCTGGCATCATCTCCAATTCCATATCGAGAAACTCTTGGACGTTTGAAGAATCACAATCTCCACTACCAGAGAAGTGAGTTTGTAGAATCTTTTGACGTGCAACTTCGACCTTGTCCTTGTTCTCGTTCAATTCTAAATATGATATGAGATCATCGGGCAGATTCATATCATCCACGGCATAGTCATTACTGACAGAACAAAGAGAATGATTGGAGTTAAAGGTATCCAGTATACTGCTTGTGTTGCAAAGAAGAGTAGAAACAGCTCCCCACCCTCGCTTGGTGATCAAATCATCCCAATCCTCATCTGAATCCGAATCATCATCTTCATCCATTGTACAACCTTCGAGATCAAGTCGCTCCAACGTCTTGTTATGTACCAAGGCACTTGTAAGGGCAATCAGAATATCATCATTGATGTTGTTATTGTTTAAACGAAGTTCTTCTAATGCAAAGTTCGGCCTTCGGAGGTACCTTGTGAGAGCTTGCCAGCCGCTAGGTGCTATCGAACTATTTCCACCCAAACTTAGACACTTTAGAGAGCTCATATTTGAAACTAAACGTATCAAACTTTGAAATCCCTCGTGACCAATTTCATTTGAATCAAGATTTAGTTTCACTAAGCCCATTGAGGAATGTTGTGCTAAGTTAAATAATGTTTGCCAACCTTGTGAAGAAATACTGTAGCCTGAGAACTCAGTATTTGACATGTTTGTCATATCGAGCGTTCTCAACATACTCATATTGCTCAATAAACTACCTAATGTAGCCATACCTACATCCCCAATAAGATTTTGGGAGATGTTAAGCTTAACTAATTGAGTGTCCCTCCTTTGTAATGAGTGGAATAATGAACTCCAGCCTGCTGGGGTAGAAGATCTCAGACCCTTCAGACGAAGAGACTGTAATGTACCAATATTAGCCAATGTAGATAAAGAAGAATCATTTATCTGATTGCTTTCGAGGTTAAGATTCTCGATCGAAGTTTGTGATAGTTGATTGAATAATGTCTGCCAGGCTCTATAATTAAGTGTGCTGCCGATAAATTGCCTCCAGCCGAGATCAAGCGCCTTGAGTGAGGATAATCCACTTATGGCATTTCCTAATATGCTTGATCCCTCGTCAGTAATCCCGGTATTACTTAGATCTAAATCGACCAGTTTGCAATTCGGATGACGTATGACAGTTGACAGTGCTCCCCATCCAACAGAAGTAATTTTATCATTGCCACTAAGGCATAATTTCTTTAATGTACTATTGCCTAATAATACATCACATAATATACCAAGTCTATCATCATCAAGTTGACAAACTGAAAGACGAAGATTCTCCAATTTAGATTCTTGGTGGTTCAATACTTTCCCTACTGCTCTGCATACTATTGTCCCCAATTTAACCTGCTTCATTTTTGATGCTACTGGTCCTCGTTCATGACTAAATTCTAACTTTACTAGATTGGGGTGGCCTTGTAAACCTTCAATCAAACCCCCACCAAACTTATCACTAATATTAATTGAATAAAATGATATAGAGGTAATGGAACTGTTCCGATATATGCACGAGAAGAAGTCTTGAAGTTGCTGTCTTTTAGGCAAGTTTTGTCCTTGTTCTCCTAAAATGTAATTCTTTCCATACGGTCTATCTAAACATGTCCCAACAGAGTTTATGAGCAGCCTCTTCAGGTGTGTATTGTCGGATATACAACCCCCATATTCTTTCCAATCAATACTATTAAAGAAACATTCTCCACCATTGCAATTCAATTCTATATCAAGGCCGGTGATACTTGGATCATTCTCTTTGAGTTTTTGCAAATGATTCTCGTCCAATACGTAGTATCCATCGCCTTCATCATCACTGTCATCCTCTTCAATATCAATGTTATCATTCACATTGTTATCGTTGTTCTCGATAGGGTTATCTTGATTGTTTGTGTCCTCCATTATGTACTTAGTATTAGCAATCGATAGTTTATCTATGCAAAGGATCGAGTAGTAGTTTGTGTGTGCTATAGAAGATGATGGGATCAGAATATCGTCGCCGGATCAAAAAGGATGGTAAGAGTGTTAACTGATGTATTGCGTATATTATCAGCAGTAATTGCTATACTCTTCTAACAAAACTTATTGCAATGTATACCGAATTTTTGGTAAAAATGTTGGATGTGTATAGAAGATGAAGGGCTGAGTTTGGTATACCCGGACCGACACTGATGGAAAGAGCGTTAAACCCCTGATGTATTGAGTATATTATCAGTGTATTAGCGGCTGAATTGCTGTACTAGGTAATCGATGTACGATAACAACGATAACAACACTTTGCGCCAGCCAACTTTCGAAATGATTAGTTTTCATGTATTGTATCTGAAAACTCCTTGATGGTTTTTTTGAAAGGCCTACTACATGCCAATACCGATCGCCTTGAACCATTATCATCGATATAATCATCAACCTTGAGAGGATAACGGATCGATCATTGCTCAATCACTCAGTCTCAAAATCTCTCCACTAGACAACTTGTTGAATTTGCCTGCACCCCTACGGAGTTGAGGCGACACAAACCATTTAGCGAGGGGGAAGGGCCCCCCGAGCGCACAAAAATCAGGAAACCATGTAACTACACCAAACAGGGTATGAGGTAAAATGCGGACACCTATCTTGCAGTCACACAAGAATCAACCATTTGGTGGAAATTGACATCTGCGTGTGTTACATTAAAGCTTAATGATATGTTAGTGACACATAGTATATCGTTACACATTTCTGTTTGATCGCTTTCTAAACGGTATGAACAAACCTCAACCAAATTCCAGGATTTTTCACTATTTTATTGGGTTCTTAACGAAAGATTGACTAAGAGATACAGCTTTGTTACACTTAACTTAGGTTAGACCTTTGGTAGGGTACTATCTTTGCAATCACAATCAACCCCATCGTGTCGATGACACCCAACCTCAATCATGGCACATCGCGGACATATGTTTGAGCTTGGACCGTACTGTCTGCAAGCAGAAGATACAATCTTCTACACAAATGGATATGAATCTATTCTGACAGAAAACTGGAGGTCTCGTGCTGTGT
>Ga0214477_100917_pt1 | contig 17576 bp, 11 predicted proteins | sample M1_20Mar14CPVII9_FD_165058 | JGI IMG/M metagenome (GOLD analysis project Ga0214477, IMG submission 165058) | Marine eukaryotic communities from Monterey Bay, California, United States - M1_20Mar14CPVII9sort6BwellC16 | ecosystem: Environmental > Aquatic > Marine > Unclassified | place: USA...
ATTGTATGCCTGACCCATTAGAGCAGTGTGGTAAGAAGCAGTGTGCATGGAAGACAAAGAAGAACATGACAGAGAATGCTCCATGGGCTGTTTTCTTACGAGATCCATTAGAAAGATTGTTAAGTGGATTTTTAGACAAGTGCTATAGAAAGGCACAAAGGAAAAGAGAGAAACATTGTGCGCCAAATGTTGTCTTTAATTCTCAGAATCTCATTGAGGGCAAGAAACAGAATGGAGAAGACAACTTCTATCCGAATCTCATACAAGATATTGATGACAAGGATAAACAGTTCTTCTCAGCATATGTAGATGTACTCCCTTTAAAGTGGAATATACACTTTGTACCCCAGGCAATTGCTTGTGATTTGCATAGAGATATTGGAAACTTTGACTTTGTTGGCAAAATGGGTACAGATTTTATGTTTGAATTGGATCGCTTGGCTAGACAATTTGGAGGACAGTTGCCAGAAGTATTGAATAAAAGTTTTGCATACAAAGAGCATATAGAAGCAGGGTTGGTAAATAATACAGGAAAAGAAATGAACAGACATGCCACACATGCTCCTGCCAAGGTTAAACAGTTCTATACGGCGGCAACAGTTAGAAGGGGACTAGAGTTGTTGTCGCTTGATTACATTACGTTGGGCGCCTATGGTCTAAAAGTTCCCGAATGGGCAAAGCAAATGCTTAGAGATGATGTTGCATAAGTAGAACAACTCAGCAACACATAATAGTAATGCAGTTCCTATTTCCTTTGACTCTTTATTTACACATATGTACATAGCTTCACACCTAGAATAAAGCAACTCAACAACATCACATAATAGTGCACTTCTTATTTCCAATTGACTCTAAGTTTACATATATGTACATAACTTCACATCTAGTGTGTATATTGTTCATGTACTCATCTCTAATATCTTTTCAACATTTTTATACTACCTCTCGATTCACCTGCTCTTCATTATCTATTGCATCTTTTAGTTCATTCTCATCATTATTGTTAGTTGTTCGATAATAAACATACTGTCTGTAAATAAGATATGAATATGCAACCATGTTAATACAAACATCAAATGTCATGCCAGTAGCTTGTCGATGTATTTCATGTCGTGTATGTAATAGTGCTACTGATGTAGAGTCTATAAAGAAGATAGCAGCGAGAACCAACTCGATGTAGATGGCTATAACTTCACTCTTACTCTTCATTTTTCTTTCACTAACCGTTGGTTGTAATAAACTTTCTTCACCTACTTGTTCTGCCGATTCGAAATATCCTTTGTAATCCAGAACGTTAAAACACACCTCAATCAACCATATGGAACAAGTGCATAAGTTATAGAAAAGATATTCATATTCAACTTCAGTTATATCATCTGCCAAATAATTTGCAGCATAGATTTGTCTGATTAGTACAAGACTCCAAATCAATACCATACTATTCACTACAAACCATCGGTATGGGTGTATATGTGGACTGCATGCTCTTAGTGCACGTTTCATTGCAGGGGATGGGCAAGGTGCTGGTATTGTGGTGCGTTCGAGCGCCATTGTTTGCTTATATTAGGATCTTGATATAAATAGGGTTTTTTAACTAGATCTATCTTGTGCAGTGTGAATTCCTAGAAAGATTATACAGGATATATTGCTAATGATGATGACGACGCTGGACCGCTATTTATTACCAATAAGCTGATGTCGTCTTCATCTCCAACTCTTTTGTCATACAATAGCAAATCACAAACGGTATCTTAGCCATCAAGGAATTGTCATCAGTCGTATAATCAGGTTATAAACGACTAGATATCACTCTCGTCGCCCACCCCTTTCTAATTCAACTATGAATGTTACTGCATATTTTGGGTCTCATGATATAGGTTCTTCTGACGTCGGACCCTTTATATTGATACACACCATTCTTGTAAGTTATCAAGATCAAAATTCACAGAGTCACTGAATTGATGATGTTTTGCCATGTGTACTTATATCTCACCTTTGCAACCTGGTATCATATACGTAGTCTGCAGTACTTGTTGGTTCAACATGGACTCTCTGCTACTGGGGAGCTGGACGTTCACTAACCCCTAATGCTTCGACATTGCAACTGATGAATAATGAACAGATTCCGCAATCGATGCTACTCAACTCTCTATTGAGAATGCCGATATCAGACGGTATCAAACGAAAAGCATCCTCTGCTTTGGTAAGAAACAATATACATCGAAATATCATGTATATCATATTGTACTCATAATTACTCTTCAACAACTGTTGCATTTGTAATGCAAAGCTGAAAGTTGAAAGAGCATCAAAGAACAGCAGACCAGTTATATACGTACAACAAAAAGTACCATCACTTGATGTAACTCGTGTATGTGTTTCCTATACTGAGGCTAAGTTCGGAAGATTATTCTTTAAGCCTATTACAATACCAGGTAGAATATGGCTTTCTTGGAAGGGGACAAAGTTGATACAACAACATTGCTCAGATAAAGATGATACTAATACAAAAAAGAAACCTACAGCATTCATATATGACAGGAGACGACATAGTGATCAGTACATCAGAAAGAAGCAACAATTTGAATCTACAATAATTCTATCATCGAGCAGTAAGATGTTTGATCGAGAATGTATAGACTATAAGAATATATGAGTAATTGATACCAGACAAATGTTATAAACTTCTTTTATATTCAACATACAAATTATATCGTCTAGAAATTCAATTCATGCGTCACATATAATACCATCACCCATTACCCTAACGACGCCCACGTTTATGCAGTAACTTCCTCGCCTTGCCATCTGCCGTGCTTTCCAAGCCTTCTTCTTCCATAATCTTCTTCTTTTTAATCAAACGATCCATTGTCTCCTCTTCCGCTATTTGCTGCTCCTGTACCAAAGAAGTATTTTCTCTGTCAGGGGGGTATTCTTTGGCAGCTTTGGTACTATCCATCTGTATATTCATATCAATAGTATGACTAACCAATTCAATCATTTGATCGGCTTGTGCTTCCATGATGTTGTGTGTACCATGTGTTGCTTGATTCTTCTTGATTCGATTTGCTCTAGCATTTTTGTGATGTTTACGCCTAGCCTTTTGTAATTCATTGTGCTTTTGTTTGTGTCCTCCAGTTTTCTTCTGGGGTGGTCCTAAAGTGCTCTTCTTTCTACGCTCTTTATGTTTCTCTCTCTTTGTTGTAGTATCGGTATTGCCATTGGTATCTTCTTCGTCCATCAATGGTACAATAAGAGAATCACTCAAAGACTCGAGTTCACCATGATCTTCCACATTTTCTTCCCCGATCGTATTCTCAATCTCTTCTTCAACTATATCAACTTCATCCATAATCTCACCCAAATCATATTTCAATACTTCCATTTCATCTTCTAATGATGCTAGTTTTTCATCACCTTCTTCATCGTCATCGTATACCTCAAGACTTGAATCTTCTGGAGATGGATAATCTAACCAAGTGGGAGATGGTGTATTGCTGCTTAGATTTCTCTTCTTTGATGATAGGTTGTCGCTTGTTTGTGTAGCTTGATGGGCAGAGCATTGCGATATTGTGATCGCAAGCAATATTGAGACTGGAAAGTGTACTACCATGATTGCAAGTTGCTCTAGTATTGTTCTATTCTATGTGTTTGTATTGTCTATACATTATGTAAATGGAGTGCGTGGAAAGTCAACTCGCTCTACTCACTTAACTGGCAGTGCTAAATTTTGACAATGATAGATTGGAGCGGCCCCCCCTCCTTCTATGCAAACTACATGCAATAAATACTACTAGGCTTGCTACCCCAAGCGATATATCAATAGAAGATATATCACCATCCACCATGAGTACTAATATTGACAATAACGCTGAGGTTGTTCTCTGTCCATTTTATGAAAGTCGACAGAATCGTCATGCCTATCTCTCTCGAACAAACTCACTCCTCACAGCTCTCAATAGTACCAACACTGAAGCCACACTTCTAACACTACCAAACATCAGCGGCAGTGATGAGCGTCGTCCAACATCGACTTATATCATTCGTCCTCTATCAACGAAGGAGCAAGCAACACTACTTGATCCTCAGCAATGTAATTGTCGTCTAGAATCAAACAATGCAAATGTGCAAATTATGTATCGAGTTGCAGCCAATGGTGAAGGATCAACAATGTCAAACTGGGATATGAGTGCATCACTCAAGGCACAAGTACATAATAACACCTTCAGCGGTAATGTCATCCTAGGCGTATTATTAGATGGACCAGATTCAGTCGAATTGAACAAAGATACATCCAAAAAGCTGAGTAACATTATTGGAATTAGTAATAATAGTCTAATACAAAATTCTATACTTGAACCAGGATGTTCCATTCATAAGAATTCTGAAGTGATTTCTACACATGTTATGAAGTATGCTGCAATTATTGGTTGTGGCTCCATATCATATAATCAAGATGATGTTGCAAAGAGTAAATCCAAGTATAATTTTGATATGACATTAGGATCAATGGATGTTGAGGTAGGGCCAGAGTCAGGTGGCGGAAGAGTTGTTAATGTTACAATTGAGAATACATTAGTTGATGTATGCCATTCATTGAATATGGATTCAAATGGTGGTACGATTGCTCCATTGTATCAACCTAGCAAGGATACTTTAGGAGAAGAAGTGAAGATGAATGTCTTGTGTCCACACTCGGCATTACTTCATACACCACAAGTTCAGCATGTACATGTTTTGCCATATGCATCAATTGATTCGGCCACATCGGTATCATCTGCAATCTTACTTCCTAAATCAACTATCAAGTCTGGCTCGACAGTGTCACATGCCTTACTTCAATGGTCGTCAACAATAACGTCACAATCAGACGCACATCATGTGCACTTAATGGAATGCGCGTGTGTCGGTCCACATTCCTTCACTGCCAATACAATCTATGGTCCTGATAGTCACGTGTCCGGTGGTGAGGTACATTGTACTATCTTCGGTCCTAATGCCAACTCTCATCATCAATCATTATTGATTGGTATCTTGTGGCCACTAGGACGAGGAAATGTCGGATATGGAAGTAACGTTGGGTCGAATCATACTGGACGCATACCCGATCAAGAAACAAGTGTCGGAGAGGGCACCTTTTGGGGATTGGGCTGTGTTATTAAATTCCCAGTCGATATGACATGCAGTCCATATACTATTGTTGCGGCCGGTGTGCAGTTGCCACCACAACGTATTACAATGCCATTTTCCTTAATTACTGACGGCCCGGGAGGCATGAATCAGTTGACACCCGGATGGTTGTTACAATACAGTCCATATACTATTGCAAGGAGTGAGGTAAAGTTTGCAAATCGGCGTACGGCAAAACGTCATGATTACTACACTGGTTGGAAGATATTACGCGCAGGTATTATGGATTTGTTGGTGAATGCTAGAAGTTCATTGGTATATGCTGGACAGCAGCAGAGTACTGGTGAGAAGAAGATGGTTGTATACAAGACGGAAAAGTCAATTCCTGGCTTGGGTGCTAATCAATTGACTGAGAAGGGTCGTCAGATTGGTATTAAGGCATATACGGACGCTATTCAGCGGTATGCATTGCGTGGTTTGCTTGAACGGTTGGTTACTTTCGTGAGCAGTAGTAGTCAAAAGAGTGGCTCGACATTGAATCAAGTTCTTGCTCATGTAGGATTAGAGGGTGTAAGTGAAGATAGCGCTGCAAGTAGTCTCGGTGCTCCTTCCAAGTCAGTTGTAAACTGGCCAGTCCTTCCATGGAATGAAGAGTCTCATACATCCTCTGAAGCTGTTTGGAATCATCAACATTCAATGCTTCTAAACGAACTACCTTCGATCCTATCTTCAACAAACAAGACATCTCCTATCCTTTCACGGCTCCTTGAGAAATGTATGGCATTAGAAGATGATCATGCCAAGAGAGTATACAAGAGTAAATCTCGAGATGATGCTCGCGGAGCAAGCACTGTTCCTGGCTATGCCGATGTTCATATCGCAGCTGAGAAGGATTCAGTTGTATTGGCAGCCAAGAAAGAAGCCGATGGTGTAAGACAAGATGTCAAGTTGATAGAGGCAGCGATTGGAGGAGGAGTCGTTAGGAGTCGTTTGTAGATTGGATACACAAGAGTTAGTTAAAAAGAAAGGAGAGTGTTACTGTTGGTAAGTTACATCTGTAATTAGTTTACATATAAGTTAAGACAGACTAGACCTCATATACTCATTAAGTCTGTCTCTCAATTGATTGATTGTAGTCTCTCCCTTGACATGATCTAAAGCCCAAGAAATGGAACAAATGACAAGGTAAGTGTGCACTTATGTAATTCTATCACATTGCGACTTTCAAACAACTAAACTAACTAACTAACACACACTAACATTTTATACTTGATAAATTTGAATACCCTCATCAGTCTTCATTGTGTTCAAACAATCAGCAGCAAACAAAGTATTGGGTGTGGTGTCGTCCTCACTCGATGTCTTTTGTTTCTTGATGACGGGTGCATAATAGACAGATGGTGGCATTTCATAGACAGGTGGTGGCATTTCGACTGTGAGGCTTTGAGGAGGGTCTCTCTTCTTCACCTTACTCTCACTCTCCTCCTCCTTTGACCCTGGTACTTTATTGTTTGTCCAAGAGTTATCCTTGTTGGAATCGCGAAGTTTCTGTGCAGCCTTTACCTTTGCTTGTTCATTGCCTACATCATACCACAACATTGTTCTCTCATCTTGCTTGAGAAATCTACCAGGAGGTACTTGAGCACGCCACGCAGATACAATCTCTTGAGCAATAATTGGTTTCTGACTTCGTTTGGCAACTTTGTATTCATCCTTCCTTGTGCATATCAATTGTCTAAATCGTATATTACCCGGATTATGATTCGTCCCGCCTCCCCTTCCAATCATTACATCATGTGGACCAGGCTGGGTGATGTTGGTATAAGAATATGCTGTGGAAAATGTTGTTGGCATTGACATTGTCGTTGTTGTGGATGTTATGAACATGGACATGATTGTATGTGTTGATCTCGTGTGTTATAGGTGGGAGATGGTGGCTCTTTATATCAATTAATATATCAACTCCTGTCAAGGGAATAAGAACGTTCTAAGTATGAGCTCAGTTCCTGTCGAATGAGAATCGACGATGTGATTTTGTGAGATAAAAGTCAGATAAAAAAATCTCAGTCGCAAGAGGGACTCAAAAATTCTCCTCTTTGTCTTGACTTTGTACTTTCATACAGCACAAATAATTATTGAACATGATAACATCAATAGCTCATCAACAATATAATAATAATGATGGTTGGGAAGAAGAGGATAGTAGTGGTATGATGATGGACTATGAATTAGCAGCAGCGGCCGATGATCAGTATAATAACGAGCAACGAGATGCTGCCGTCGGCGGCGGCGGTGATTATAATAATATAAATCAACAACAGTGGTCCAGTACTAATAATAATAATAATAATAATACGAATAATAATAATGAGCAGTACCACAATTTACTTGATGAAGAATATTATCATAATGACAATAATGCACAGCGTGATATAATGCAGCATCGTCAAAATAATAATTTAAACATGCATCAAGAGGATGAGAATAATTATAATAATTATACAGAAGAAAATAGCTACAGTATCGATGAAGAGGAAGATGATCGTAATAGACAGCAACTATCATTATCTGGAATTAACAATAATTATAATAATTCACAATATTATAATCAACAAACAACATACTCTTATCAAGATGAGGTACATAGTCGTGAGTATGATGCGGAGAAAGATTATAATATGAATGAAGAAAATGAGAAACGTAAAGAAAGGTGTGTTACAAATAGTATGAATAATCGAACAGTTTATGAACCAAGACAATGGCATGACGATTCTGAATATTCATACAACAACAATAATAAGGATGAGGAGAGTATTAATATTAATCGGCGGCAACAAGAGCAGTGCAACAACAGTAGAGAAGAAGAGGAACAAAGCTACTACGAAAATGTAGAATACTGCCAACAAGATAATAATTATAATACAGAAGCTGCAGCATCAAATGATGAAGGAGAAGGAGATTGGCAATATGATGGAATTGATTTCAATCAAATACAACGTCCACCAACAATGTTTAATAATACTCAAGAAGATAACAACTACTACGATGCAGATGATGAACACAATATCAATCGTCAGCAAGATGAAGTACCAAGAGAAGTGTCATTCATTCCCGGTCAAGATGATAGTCAAGAGTATGATGATCAGTCTTTAGATTACAGTCAACAGGGAGAACAACAACACAACAGTGACGATTTAGTTTACAGTGATGATGACTCTTCCATTGATTCAAATAACAACAGTGAAAAGTATCACCAACAGCCAATCTTTCATGGCACGTCAGAGTCACTTGATGTTATTCACCGAATAGAATCAGTAATGGAAAGTCTACTCAAGTATCTCGATAAGAAGGAGGCACCCGTACTTCGTGGCTATGTTCAGAGCCGTAACAACAACTTGGATGATGATGATAGTGAAGAGGAAGACCCAGATGCCTTCCAACCAACAATCAACAACACATTTGGAGGTGGAGATCCAAAGTTTCATCGTAGCTTTGGTAATATTGCTCAATCCAGATCGTTTACTTCCATTTGTCTTGTCATGTCCTTCATTCATCAACTGCTACTATCCAATCGAACAACTACGACACGTGAAGTGTATTATGTATTCGTTACACACTTTCGTAATCAACGTGAATGTGATGGTGTAATACTTGATGTTGCAAAGATACTAGGAGTCTCACGTCGTTCATTGGGCTTGTCGGCAAGTCCAAAAGGATGGTTCTGTGGATGTGTTGAAATCACTCGTGTTGGAACTCTACCCTCCTCTGGTAAGGACGTGAGTGGCTGTATTGACGGAACAGCTCTCTCGTCTATCCAAGGCTTGCCAATCACAAAGGAATGGACTGAACGTGATAGTTCGACTGGATGCACATCTGATGGTGTTGAGATTAAGATTAGCTCAAAAGATGCCAAGGCGATTCTCGTTATTGAGAAGGAAGGTGTGTATAATCGCTTGTCGGAGGAACGAATCTTTGATAGATTCCCGTGCATACTAGTCACTGGCAAAGGCTTTCCCGACTTGGCTACACGAGCGTTGGTTAGTACACTTCATAACGAGCTCGAGCTGCCAGTCATTGGTTTGTGTGATTGCAATCCATATGGCATATCAGTCCTTTCTCTTTATCATTGTGCTGGTGAACGAATGGGTGTTGATGGACGTATGAGATACAGTGTTCCAATCCAATGGCTTGGACTACGACCATCAGAAGTTGCTCTTCTCAAGGATGATTTGCCAGAGACGGTCTTTCAAAGACTAACAGATCTTGATAAGAAACGTATGTCCTCACTGCTCGATCCAAACCATGAGTTCTTATCCGAAGAAGATGAAGAGGAAGTTCGTGATATGGAAGATTCTGGATACAAGGTCGAGTTGGAAGCTTTGTATTGGCTTGGACCTGACTATATGGGTAACTGGGTTGTCAATATGCTTCGGAAGGAGTATGATAATGATGATGAAGGTAGTGATGATGAAGATGTAGAGTGTAGAAATGTAGCCGAGGAGAGTGATGATGACTTCTAATGTATATAATATAACAGTGATATGGTTTCAAACAGATTCAACTAATATTACATTTATATAAACTGGGCCAGGGGAGCATTGCAATAATACATGTACTTGATATTCCCCATCAAAACTTTTCTACCTGACCTCTTCACTAAACAAAACCCCTAAATGATACTACGAATGCTTAATTGAAGGACCGTCTTGATCCTCTTGAGGCACGAGATCCCGATTCTCTCGTTCGGCTGTCGTAAGTTCGAGAATCATATGATCCGTTACTTCTTCGACTGTCTCTGCTTCTACGACTATCACCGCTGTAGCCACTCCTTCGTGAATCATATGATCCATCATCCTCATACATCTTCAAGTCATCATGTTCGTCCATCTTATTCCTGTAGTCGTTAAGCCTTTCCTTTTCATCGTCGTCGTCATCTTCATCATCCTCCATAACAGGAGCCGCGTTGTTGTTGGCAGCACTACCGCCAACACTTCTCGTCTTACCCCAACTAAAGTCGTCCATATTCCAGAAGGAGTAGACGGGCAAGATGAGGTAGAAGACTGGTAAACCAATGGTAAAGTAGATGAAGAACCACCAAATGTAATCCCATCGTGATCGCAAGATGAACACGACAATCTGTACACCCATGATAATACCATACAGAATTAGGAGGACTGTGGATACTGGAAGGTCTTCAAAGAACACCAAGAAGAGTAGGTACATGGCGTAACAGTACGATGCGGGAAGAATCATAGTAGCAATCAAATCAATGGCCACCACAACCTTCATGGACACACAGCATACACCACACATGGTGTTGACACGAAGTAACTCGAACATATTGTGGACTGTGGAGTTAATCCAACGACGACGCTGCGATAATAGAATGCGGAAGGTGTGGGGTACGATCGTCCAACAAGTTGCCTCAGGGATGAATGTGAGACTCCTGTCGGGATAATGCTTCAAAAGAAGCGTTGTAAGCATTCTATCCTCTCCCAAATGGTACAAGTTCTTCTCGTGTAAAGTCTCGACGTCATTACGACTGTACTCGTAAAGGACATTATCTCCGGGCAACAAGGGAGTACCATCGTCGGCAATGATACGGTACATTGTGAAACATCCTGGCAAACAAGTTACGCAACCAAATGCTGCCTCGAAGGCCTTCTTCAAGTGATGTGAGTTATAGTACTCAAAGACTTGAATCATTGTAACCCAACTCGATGCTTTATTGTCAACCTTGGTCTCACCACAAAGTGCCAATACCTTCTCCTTCTTATCCATACCGTACACCATGTGCGTGATACTCATAGTATCAACACGGGTATCAGCATCAATTGCCATTAGGAATCGGACCATATCAGCTTGTAAGTTCAAGTCCACCATGGCACGTTGAATAGCGGAATCCAGCTCAGTCAACTCCCTTCCATAGTGAATACGGTTGTAGTAACCCATAATCACTAGCTGCGAATCACGCTTACCACGATTACCAGGCTTGGCACTTGTTGTAGCCTCGGCGGGAAGACCACACTTTACGATGACGATATACTTTAGGAACTTGTGTCCCTTTTGTAGGATACCGTGATAGACACGTGCACGATTCTTAGTATGGGTTACTCCAATACAATCATATTCGAACGTATCGTCCTCAAATTCATCGATATCAAAACCAAGGATGTTGGCAAGATGTTCGGGTGTGCTCATATCCTCACCATTACCGGTAACAAGACCATCAGCAACCATGAATAAGACTTTATTCTCATCGGGATAGGTAGTGTTAAGTACGGACTTGATTGTCTTGCGCAGTTCGTTATCACCCTCGTTGTAACAGGGTACCATAACCATGACGGGCGAGCGGACATCTTCCTCGGTATATGTTCGGTTTCGGGGACAGACATAGATGAGACTTGCAATGAACTGTATGACCATCAATGTGGCCACAAACACAAGCATGACATACATCATAATGTTGAGGGTGTAACAGAATGTGTCGAACTCGTCATCAAGTAGACCGTGGTAAAACATTTCTTCAAGACAGGCAATGTCTGTTTTGTGTGTGTGTGTGTGTGTGTGTTGAAGAGGGTGGAGATGTGTAGAGATGTAGAGATGTTAGCAAAAGTTTACACAAAAGATACAACAACAACAACAACAACAACAACAACAACAACAACAACAACAACAACAACAACAACAACAACAACAACAACTTACACTCGGAACTACCAAACAACGCCTCATACAAATCAGTAGCATCTCCGCCCAACGAGTTCATAATAACCTTATTCAACGTAGGTGTCAAGTATGCCTCAGGATTATTATCCAAACTAGGTTCCTCATCACCCATGGTTGGTTCCTGATTCTCTTGAATAGCATCAACATAATTGGTAACATCATATACACGATCATAGATTGCAAACCATTTAATACCCTCGGCATTTAACCCAACTGTGGTATGACTTAATTCACCACGTTGAAAGTCACCCAAGAACTTATTCACACCCTGACTACCAGCTGCAAATGTATGACATGTAATACCCAACAGAACATCTAATTCACTAAAACTTTGACATGTCGGATTAGTAAAATTGTTTTCGGGACCTTCGACATTTAAATTGAAGGAATCAACCTTTGTCATATCTAAACACTTTTGTGGAAGTGTGACGGGTGGTGCACGGGGAAAGACCTTGGAGGCATCTTTACCTAAAAAGTCAACGATACCATCCACACCTCCTGGATGACGGTTGATTAAATCTTTCACGTCGTAGATACTACCATGTACAACGACCCATTCCTCGCCAGTTTGTAACCAAATATCTTGCATACTAAAGATGGTGTCCTCTTTACATAGAAGCAATGGCACGAAACCGAATACACCCACAAAGAATACAGAACATGAGACCTAGGGAAGTGGGTTAGAGTGGAGAAGGAGGGGAGAAGGAGGAAATAGTGAGCATAAGATGTGCACAAAAACATCCAACATACAACACGGTCTCGACTTCCTCGCCAATCATCTCAACAACAAACAAAGGAGAAGAACTTACCATAAGTACAAACAAGGCAACCTTCTCACGCCAAGCCTGCTTAGCATCCTTCGTAGGACGCATAATACATTTATTAGGTATCATAAAAGTAACAATCCATGCAAAACTTGCCCATAATCGTCCTTCGACTGCGGCAGTACTTGATCGGACTTGTTCCGGCTCCGGTACACTCGCAGTAGCTAATGATCGACGTGTCATAACTGTTGACTGTGTACCTAAACTTTCCGATGCCCATGAATACTTTGCCTTGGGAACTAAGGCTGCTGAGCCAGCGATACTTCGTGCACGAGACTCGAGAGTTCGGCCGCCGAGTTCGGAAACGTCATCATTCATTTGCATAGGTGGTGCCATGGGTACCATCTGTTGTGAGTAGACTGATGCAGTATGTTGTTGGGAGTAGACTGATCCATCGTGCTGCATCATTACTGGTTGTGGGGCGGGTACCATCCCTCCCATTTGTTGTTGTTGCTGCATCATCATATTAGACTGCATAGATTGTGATGGTAAGGATCCTGCCCCGGAGATTGTTGGGTAGCCACTACCCGAGATGTAGGATCCACCATCTCCTCCACGACGACTATTATCGTCGTTGTTGTGATAGGGATTGTTATTCATAATATTATCTATTCGTTATATTATATTAGGTTGTTATTTGATTGATGATCGCGATTGAGTTTAATTTATGTGTGTTTGTTGTGAATAACAGAGTCAATGGTGCCTGCTACTCAATATTTATCTTTGTGGTATAAGTGTGGTGGTTTAACTGCAACTATCGTTTGAGCTTGCAATGTGTTTGCAATGAGGTCGGAAGGCAATAATGTAAGATGTGTAAGGGGGAGTAAGACAAAGTTTCAAAGATAAGTATGTGTAGGCGTTTGTAATCGATCGATGCTGTGTTGATTACATAGACGCCAAATAAAACTATGAGATTGAATTACAACAACGCAATATGCAATGCTAGTGATTGATTTTAGATATGCTCACCTATCGTGTGCAGTAGAGGGTGGCCAGTCTAATTCGTTTTTTTCCATATGCGACTAAAAAGTTACACCAGCCCTCAGAGACATTAGTAACGCTATGTGTTCGCGGTAGATACATGCAGATACAATTCTGGGGTAAGAACCTACCTAAGTGGAGTTTGTATCTATGTACTATTCTTCCACCACAATAATAGAAGGAATCGGTCTAAACTCTGCTGTATATAACAATAACAGCAAATTGTTCTCTAATGACTCATATGTAACCAGCTTGTAAAGCCCTGACGGGCAAGCCAAATGCATCCAAAGCTTGTAAGAAGTAACTCCATCTCTCTCTAGAATCTTGAATCTCTACATCCGAATTCATTGACCCCTGAGTGACAATTGCAGATACTTTGTACACAAATGATTCATCTACCATGCCTCTTGCCACAAACTCATTCAGTCTTACGATATAGTTCCATCCTACTCCATCATATGATTGGACTCTATCAATCCATTGAAATAAACCTGTTATCCATTCAATCTCTGTATATTGTAATGAGCATACTGTCTCCGGTTTAGCACAAAAGTCTATGCCAGGATATCGACTAGGTCTACCATCCTTTGCTGCCTTTGATCCCAAATAGTAGTTGAGCTTTCCATATTGACATCTACCACGTGTTTGTATTGTACCTCTTCCATACCAACATGGATTGTTGATTTCAGTATCTATTGGACATTCCATAGAACATCTCATATCTCGATAGCTGTTCTCTTCACATGAATTACTTGTTGTAAATGTCTTTACTACTTGATTAACTTCATTACAAGATCCATGTGAAATAGAATCAGACATTGCTTGTGATAGAAAGAGAGCAATGTTCACTAATCCAACTACTGCGGCATCACCCAGTGAATGTGTAGTCTCACCCAAGTAAAAGGTACTGAGGTTTTGTTCATTACCCCCTCTATTAGTAGTAGAATCTGATGTTGGTGTCGCATAACCCTGCTCGCTCATTCTAGTAATTGCATTATAGAAATCATCAAAAGCATAATTTCGTATTTGATCTGTATTGATATTATCGGTTCCGTATAACTTTGACAATCGACTGTGTGCAATTTGCAAGAGATGACTTGATATTGATAACTTGTTTGCAGAGACATGTGCCCATATTGCCAAATGATGCGAGTATCGTATTGGTTGTATTTGTTGTGTAAAATCTGTTGTTGTTGCAGATAGAGGTGGTATATTTATAGAGTTGGAAGATGAAGAAGACGGACGCTGTTTACTTCCATTTCCATCATGTTCTGTTGGCTCATATAAAGTTGGTATTGCTGAACCCGGTGAGCTTATTGGTTCTTTCGACGGTGATGGTGTTGGACACAAGGGATCGGGATTACAAGTAGCCAAATTAGCCCAGTTGCATTGATTTAATACAGAATCATAGATTAAACCACTCTGGCAAGTAAATTGTTGAGCTATTGTTCCTCCATTACACTGCGCGAAAATTTGACAATTAGTATCTGGTATTTGAACGAATTCGTCTCCATTTATACAAGGATCACATGATGCAGAGGCATAGTAGTAGTTATTGCATTGTTTTGATGATAATGATGATAAGAAAAGAACGACGATAGTACTTTTGGTGGTAGCTGGTACACAGCACTGTCGTCCGCTTCTTCTCCTTTTGGTTGTACGATGACAATTATTTTGTTGCTGCATATCTCCTTTATTATGGTTTTCAACAACAACCTAACCGAAACCACACCACTGGCGTCGACGCTGCAATATACAAGTAATACTGTTTTCTAATCTACACTAATGTAAGTACCGTTTAGTTAACAAGGGCTTAGCTAAATTATATCTTGTGTCTCACTAATTCAAAGCTAGATCTTTATTAAACACATACGTATATGTTTGACCCCCTAGCTCAGCCGACTCAGAAAGCTCCACTAGTGCGGCACACTTGATTGATATAACATTTCCTCTTCTCTTTTATCAACACACTGGATTGAGTTTTGGTTTTGAGGAGGTTGCCATCTGAACTTCATTTTGATCATCATTATCAGTGACACCTCCATAACGATATATCCTTGTGCTTATCAACATTCCACTTCCAGTAAGAATCGCAAATAAGGGATACAATAAACCAGGAGCTTTAACACCATGATTTTGAACCAATAGAGTTGCAATCAGTGGAGAAAATGCCGAAGCTGTACAATGTGACAAGTCTGTATAAAAGGAAAAAGTAAGTAGAGATATACTACATCACAACAAGACATCACAATACAACTAATCATAAGTGCTCACCATAACCTAAGGCAGCGCTTGTCAAACGTATATGTGGAGGGAATCGTTCAACAAGCCAGGCATTCATCGGACCACCAAACAATGAGAGGTTTATACCTATAATCCACTGAGCAAAGAAAGCTTCTACTGCCTGTCCTGTCGATATAATATTCACCATAAACGGTCCAAGTATTGCTAGTCCAATTACACCTATTGACATAGTCTTGTATCTGCCAAGATGATCTGATAACATACCTGTTAAAGGTAAAGGTATGATTATCCCAAAGAGTAATGAGCATGCATTGACCCAAAAGCCGTGCTCTATTGGAGGATCTACTAGCACTTCCATGAAGATGGCCATCCAGACAAAAGTCGTGTAATAACCGCCACCCCACATCATGGGCGTCAAAAATGAAGAGACCAAGGCTGGAAGATTTTCTCTCTTAAACACCTCACTCAATGGTGACTCCTTACTTGTATTGTTGTTGCATTGACTATCATCCTCATCGGCATATTCTCCAGCATTTGGGTTGTGTTCTTTCCCATGATCTCGCAGATACATTGCAACAAAGCCAATAAGTATCCCTGATAGAAATGGTAACCTCCAACCCCATGAAACCAATTGCTTGTCTGTTAGTACAGTACGCATTATCGCTCCAACTAGATTTCCCAGTAGTGATCCACAACAAGCAGTCATCATTACTAATGATCCGTAGAAGCCCCAATGTTGTTTCGGCCTCATTTCAACTAGTAATCAGAAAGTCAGCGCAAGAGTTAGTTTAGTATGTGTCCAATAAGAGATTAGAACATATAACATATATACTTTACTCACCGGTATAGATCAAGCTCGCTGGCTGTGTATTCAATAGTAAAAGCAAGTAAACAGATTATAGTAATGAGTGATGATATAATTGCAAGTGTGATTCAGCGGGTATGTTCATCGTGTATGTAATAACAAATGGCAATAATCTAACTGACTTACTAATTGACCTCCTACAGACATCCCTTGTAGCAGCCGACATAGCACAAGTAGAATTGTACTCAATGAACCAACTTGGTTATATGTTGGAAGACAACCCCTATGGAGATTTGGAGATGATATGGTTAGATATTAGATATTTCTTGCTTCAATTTAATGCAGAATGCAACGACCATCAACTTATATCATAACATACTCACATGATAAATGTTGGAATTGCCATGAGAAATAAAGATAATACTAATGCCTGTTTCCTCCCATACTTATCACCAATATAACCAATTGTAATTCCACCAACAGGGCGCATAACAATACCCAATCCATAAACTGCAAAGCTTTGTACTAAATTAGAGGTGTCAATCTCTCCACCCATGTTATTGTAAACATCATCATTATTACTCTCTTCTGATGGGGCAAAGAAGTTGGTTGCGATGATATCAGAAAAGAATCCAAATAGAGCAAAGCTGATATATTATTTGTTGTCGTTATTGCAATAGACATGAAATGGATTTGAGCATATCATAGGTAACAATACATGCTATGAAAAGTAATGCATAATATATTATATATACTGCAATTATCATCTGATGAACATAAAACTTACTCATACCATTCTAAGACATTGCCCGCAACACCAGCCAATGTTTGCAGAGTACCATTTTCTTTTGGTTGTATTTCAT
>Ga0214477_100919_pt1 | contig 17553 bp, 16 predicted proteins | sample M1_20Mar14CPVII9_FD_165058 | JGI IMG/M metagenome (GOLD analysis project Ga0214477, IMG submission 165058) | Marine eukaryotic communities from Monterey Bay, California, United States - M1_20Mar14CPVII9sort6BwellC16 | ecosystem: Environmental > Aquatic > Marine > Unclassified | place: USA...
TGTGCTAATAACTTCTTCCCATCTTATCCGCTCTCTCCTCTCCTACCTCGAAAAAGGATACCGTATTTCTAAAACACATAACTTCATGGTTCGGCCGCCGCCGCCACTGTCTAGTTTGACAAGCGGCAATCTATGCATGTTGTTGTTGTAGTCCTCCCCGAATGTTCTATATGCTTGGGCAGCCGCATATGATTCGATAAGAGAAGAGAGATAGATAGATGCAATCCTGTGGTATCCTAAAGGATACCACACTACAAAAAACGTATCGCGTGATTTCTACGAGAGTGTATTTGCCTGATCAATGGATTGGCTAAAATGCCGCGGTGTCCTTCATCATCTACTACATATTATATACATACAATCGTTTATATCCATCAACTTCTATTTACATCTACTAATAATTTGGACATCACAAATAATGGAGAGTAAAGATAACTCATCTTCTAATGACAAGCATTCGTCAACACAATTTTGTCAAGAGGTTGGTTCAACCAACTCAAATAGCTTAGTTATGGATAACTTAACTAGTGTTGGTGGTAATGGAGATTGTCTCAAGTGTTCTATTTGTAAGAAGCGTTTAGCTCGTAAGAGTAAGTATATAGTATCTGAGTGTATAGAAGTCTATCTATTGCTTTTTGTGCACATCATGTGTCATTTTTTTTTATGGTGCATCGTCTTTCATATCTTCGTCTAATACACCCCGTGTTGCAAATATCACACCGGATTATCAAATTATATTAACGATTATTATATATTATAACAAACATTCATCAAAGACTGTATCAAACAAGCATGTGTAAAATGTTGCAACATATCAACATGTCAACCACACATTTTAGCCAAATTAGAAAACCAACGTAAACAATCAATATTAGATGGTACCGATTCAATAACTACTGCTGCTAATTTAAAACGAGCATCAAAAGTTAAAGATAACGGTAGCTTTATGGAAGGTAATATACACTACTTTGGTGATGCGGTTGTTTTATGGAATGTTTTTGATTTTATGAATAATAGTAAATGGATTGATGATGCTGTTAGACGTTGTGTTAAGAACAGACAACGGTTTAATGGTAGTGGTATTGGGGATGGAAGTTGTGATGGTAGTTTAGTAGCTGGTGTTAAGAGGCAGCGCGGTAGTGGCAGTGATGAGGATTGCAAACAACAACAGAAGAAGAAGTTATCTCGTAAACAGAGATTTAAGGCCATGTTTGGTTAGTAGTAGTAGTATATCCAATTCAAAATGGTATTGTTGGGATAAGTATATTGGATGTTAATAGTGTTGATGACCAAGAAGACGGAAGGTGGAAGCATCACATCTTCTAAATTAATTACTACTCATAAATGTTTGGCTTTGTAGTGTGTTGCACATAGTCTTCCTTTCCTTGCCCACTTGATGCAGCCTTTAGCAGTACACGTTATCTTCTTTACCACAGCACCATGCCTAATACACACTCCTCTCTTCACGACTTGATTGTTGCATCCTTTATGGCTACAAGTCTTTTGTTTTGCTCCATGTCTAACGCAAACCCCTCTCTGCTGTGCATTATTGCTACATCCCTCATGGCTACAAGTCGTAACCTTTGCACCATGCTTAACACAAACTCCTCCCTTCTGTACATGCTTATTACATCCCTCGTGGCTACATATCTTGACCTTTGCCCCATGTTTAGTGCAAACTCCTCCTTTCTGAGCAATGCTCAAGCATCCATTAGTTGAGCAAAGACGTTGATACCTTCCGTTTCTATAAACTTTCTCTATTTTGCCAGCTACTTCCTTACATACCTTGTCTGCTGCTGATAGTGCTGACGCCTTCCTTTTATTAGATCTACTGACTCTTTTGCTATTCATAATGTTATTATCTGTAGAGGTTGGTCTTCTGCATATAGATTCCTTCTCTTTATCTTCTCTAGAGTTGATATTCTTTAATCGGCAAGACTTTCGTCGAGTTGTTGTTGTTGGTTGGGTGGACGAAGCCTGCTTCTGTTCCTCTAAATGCCTTTTTGCAGTAAGACTTGTTCTATATATTTCAGCACCAGGTTCATCATCTGAATCATCGTATGAAGTAGTGGTTAATGTATTGACCATAGTTGATGTTTCTAAAACTAAAGATTTCATATCTGATTGGGAAGAAGACATGCATATAGCTGTTGTCGTTGCTTGATTTGTTGAAGAAGCAGCCGTGACCTGTTGTTCTACTTGTTCATGGCTCGTTTCATCATCGGTGTCGTCATTATATTCTGTTTTCATCTCTACCTTGACATCCCTTCCTCCATTGTTGATAGGCTGATTATAATGAGTTGACATATTTGTATCCTCATCCGGATCTTCATCATCTGTCTCCTCACTCTTGATTAGATCCATCGACGACGATATACGAGGTACTATAACATTCAATTTGTAATCAAGCTCGTCGTCTGAATCATAGTTTGAAGTTGTATTAGTCAATGTATTGCTTGTAGTAGATGCTTCGAAAGACTTCATATCTCGTGAAGAAGTTTTGCATGTTGTTGTTTGATTCGAAGCAGATAATATTTGCTTTTCTGCCCGTCGTCTTTTTCCTTTTGCAGAATAGTAGTCCATTGTATATAATAATTACTCGAAGCTTATGCTTTGGGTATATTGTTTTGATGTGGGGGATGTCAAGGGGAGAGAGATTGAGGGTGTAGGTACAAATAAATATAGAATCCCAAAGAGCTACTGATAATGACGACTTACAGCAACCCTTATGCTTACTCCTCCCTACTGTTTATATGCTCTAGTAGCGATAATAATACATCCACTAGCTCTTGCAGATAATTGATAATTCGAATCCATCATTACATTTACGGTATCCTTTCAAAAGAAAAAAAGTTCTACTAATAAATCCACTCGCTCTATCAGCCTCACAAGTAAACTACAACGTATCATTCGTTGGTGGCAGCACGGATAAGCAAGGAGGATTAGTGTTTATTAAGAGTCGTCAAAAAGAGGAGAGGCGCTGAGTTGTTGATAGGGAGGATCAAATTTATACGGTACATATCCTCTCATCATTAGCCTCAAGAAATAGTACCTAAAGAATCATATCCATCACACATACATCAACCTAGCGATTAGTAATGGGACATTCAACTGATATATTCTTAAACAAACCAGCGGATACTTGTATATGTGCAGTATGTCATGATGTATTAAAGGAGGCCTCATCGTTGAACTGCGGTCATTCATTCTGCACAGAATGTATTGATTCTTTAAATCTTATGGATTCTCCTTCCTGCCCAACCTGTCGTGCTGATATTACTAGTTCAAATCCAAACTATGCAGTTAGGGGTATTATTGATGCATTAGATGTTAGTTGTCCATATGGTGGCGGTGAGTGCGGTTGGAACGGGAAAGTTGGAGAGTTGCAATCTCATGGAGACATATGTATGTTTAAAGTTATTGAATGTGGTATTGAGGGATGTACTCACACATGCAAAAGGAAGGATATGGCTGCTCATCGTTCAAGTAATGAAGCGTTGTTCAAACATATGGAATTGAAGCACGAAAGGAAGATGAATGAGATGGAAGCAAAGTTAAGCTTGAGGTATAATGGGAGGATTGACGCATTGAAAATTGAATTTAATAGGAGGCTAACTGAGATGGAAGAAACATACGACAGGAAGGACGATGAACGTACGGCGGAAATAAAATCATGTAGAAACAAGTTACGGTCATATAAGAACAAAGTAGATACTCTTGAGGAGAAAGTTGAGGTACTTGAGATGCAAATTGGAAATAAGAGTAAGAAGAGGAAGACTTCAAAGCATTCTATAGGAATAGGAGCTGCCAAGTCTGAGAAAGGCACTATTAGTAGTAGTTTCGGTCAAGGATCAAACATTATATACATTGGCTTTACCGTATTGGAACAAAAACTTATTCAGTTCATCTCAAAAAGGGTTGGTTGTATTGGTGTAACATATAGACATGGCCATGGTGTACACATAGATGAGATTCGTCAACATTTCTCTTCACGGGGATTTACCGGAGATGATGTTAAGGCGGCCCTTCGCAAACTTACTTTTATGGTCGTTAATGGTCTACCTCACTATGGCAATATCTTTCGAGAGGATGGGGATAATTACCAGTATGCAGGATCAGGTCAATCTAAAGGATCCTCTGATGGTGCATTATGTGATGCTATACTCTATGTTATCAAGACGTTGGGTGGTAAGTTATAGATTTACATTGCATTTTGATGCACTTTGGTCATCTGTTTTGATACTTCTCCTCAACCACCTTAATTTCAAAAATATAGCCAATAATGATGAAGGTGTACATGTCAACCAAATCACTGTTCAGGTGTCGGCACATGGATACAACGCTGGTGATATTAAGAATGAAATCAACAATCTAAACAACGAGGGGCATATATATTCTACTATTGATGAGAATAACTTTCAATATGTAGAACCAACCAGAGTAAGCACAGTGAGGATGCGGTGAGCAGAATACTTAGAGAAGTCGAATTGACTCAGTGTCATACATGAGTTAGACGAGGAAGAGAGGTAGAACAATGAGTTAAAATGTGTGTTAGTTGGTACTAAGTTAAAGTCCAATCTTTGTATAGAGTGAGTATATAACTCCTCTGTCTTTATATACAATTTAACTTTCTTTACAATCTTAAATGAACAAAGATACACTACTCGTATGAGCCTATGCCTTCCCCTTCACCACAACTGAATCAACAAGAACATCATCTAAACTATCATCACCCTCAACTCTTAACCGAATAGCTAAACTTTGAACATTAACCGTAGTTGCAAATTCATGACTCATCTCTGCCCATATACCATTCTCAAACATGGTTTTCGTCCAACATCTCTTCCCTGTAATTGCACCACCATCAAAAGCATAATCTAAACACAAACTATCATTCGATTCCATTCCAATAGATAGAAAAGTAAATGATATCTTAATCCTTGACACATCTTTGTTAGCGAGAAGAATCTCATTAGAAGTAAGTTCAGCCTTCTTTGTTGAACTTCCATCATGAATGATACGAACTACACCGCTTTTAGCCACACCCATATTCAATCCCCATGTACTTAGATAATGCTTGACATTACTATTATTATGATTATTACTAAACAAGCCATATCCTCTAGTAAAACTTTCATTGATAAGTGTTGTATATCCATCCCTATCAGGCCTTTCATCAATTGTCGGCGGCGGGGATGGAGGTGGGGAAGGAGGTAATGTAGGCTGCTTAGACGGTGAACGAGTTGGAAATCGAGACGGTGATGGTGTAACCTTCAATGCTTCGGCCCAGTTTGATACATCTACAGTTGGTTTACGAGTTGGTGGTTGAGTAGGAGGAGATAGTGCTTCAAACCAACTTGATAAATCAATTAGATTTCTGTTTTGTCTTTGTTGTGTGATGGCTTTAGGTGATGCTGTTGGCGGTAAGTTGTTGGTACTGTTTGTTGTCGATGTATATGATACCATTCCAATATTGAGTAGCATTATTGCTACAATGATGGATGGTTTAATGTATTGCTGATTTTTCTTTGCAATGGTGGAGGAAGACGAAGATTGAACGGCAGCGGCACCTCCTCGGCCAATCTCTATATCATTATCATTAGTTGTAGTAGGGATAGACATGATGTATTGATATACGAGACGATGATGAGTTCTATAAACTTTCAAATGATGAGTCCAAACCAACCAGAAGATCGTCGTCGATTGCAACAATATCTTTTACAATGATGAAAATTATGTGCACATCTCGTGCACTTTCATACTAGCATCACATCATAGTAACTGGGATTACTCTACACCAGGGGGAGCCGTTACACGATGCAATTGAAGCAAGATCAGTCTATTGCTCTTGCTTTGTTGTTGTTGTTTAACGGAGAGTTATGGCGTGCTACGTCTGAGATGCATGGTTGACTGATTTCCTTTACTCACATGAATGTCGGTATCCTATTATAATTGATATGAAGGTCTCTACATACCCGAGACAACATTTTCTAGGTGAGATGATAATACAACATCATTATACATAATGGAATACTATACTGCAAAAGGAAAACGACGACGGGCTGAGCGGCAACTATTGTCTGCTTCGAATCAAACCATAACCAATTCTTCGTCCTGAGATATAAAATCTTTGGAAGTATCAACAACGATCAACACATTACTCACTACAACTTCGTACGATGATTCAGATGATGAGCTTGGTGCTGAAATATACAAATCAAGTCTTACTGCAAAAAGACTCCGGGAGGAGCAGCAGCAGGCCGCAGTTTCGTCTACACAAAGAATAGCAACTCGACGCAAATTATCCCGATTAGAGGATGCCAAATCTAAAGAAGATGGGACAAGGAGTAAAACAACCTCTACAGCTAATAAAAAGAATAACAAAAGAGTTACCAGTTCTAATAAAAGGAAGGCGGCAGTATTATTAGCAGCAAACGACAAGGTATGCAAGGAAGTAGCTGACAACATAAAGAGAGTTTATAGGAACGGGAGGAGTTATAAGCTTTGCTCATCTGTAGGGTGCTCAAACATTGCTATGAAAGGTGGAGTCTGTACGAGGCATGGTGCCAAGAAGAAAACTTGTAGACATGAGGGATGTAGCAACCAAGCTGTGAATGGAGGAGTTTGCATTAGACATGGTGCAGTGGTAAAGAGGAGAATGTGTACTACTAAAGGATGCAGGAGTTTCGCAGTGAGTGAAGGAGTTTGTGTTAAGCATGGTGCAAAAGTAACGAGCTGTAGCCATGAAGGATGCAACAACTACGCTCAGAAGGGAGGAGTTTGTATTAGGCATGGTGCCAGTTATCCTACTTGTAGCCATGAGGGATGTAGCAACTATATTGTGAATAGAGGAGTTTGTACTAAACATGGTGCCAAGAAAAGGACATGTAGCCACAAAGGATGCAACAATCATGTTGTGAAAGAAGGTGTTTGTGTTAAACATGGTGCTTCGTGGACAAAAAGTACATGTAGCCATAAAGGATGCAACAAGTACGTGCAGAAGGGAGGATTATGTAGATTGCACTACAAAGCCAAACATGAATGAAGATGAAGATGGTGCAGATCTTATGTACAAAAGTATTTAAAATGGTGCATATCTTATGTTCATATCAGAATGGTGGGATCAGTTTGAAACGAATGATAGCTGTGTTAGATAGTATAAGACTACTCTAGATATATGTTCAATAATAACTCTCTATATGAGTTAGTAGTAGACTGTACAAAGTAGTATGGGTGCATATTCTTCTTTTGTTCAAACGTATTCTCTTTTCACCCAGGGCAAAACAACACGGACAAAACAGAGCAATGGCAGGACGCTGGGTGGATAATGAGTGTGCATATTGTACTTGATACACTCTTCTATCAATCCTCAGGGGAGCTTCTCTGCCCTCTTCCCCAATGCCCGACCTATCATTACTATTCAAAAGATTATCTAACCAACTTCAATCTCTAAAGACCGACACGACCCTTTACGCATGCATGGGAACGACGGGTAACAAAGATGACTTCTTGAATCTTGGATCAGCATCCTTACTACAAGATGAACCACGACGAGAGGCAGCCTTACTACCATCCATCTTACATTCAACCTTGACACCATACTCGGCTAGTATAGTCTTGAGGGCAGATACGGCAATTGGTAGTGGAATGGATGGTTGAGTAGTAGATGATGCACCACCAGATGCACCAGTACTCTCATCAACCGATACAGATCGATCAGTTGTCCTCTTGAAACTACCCTCGGAACTGCCACTATTACTCCTACTCCTACGACCATGACTATTATCACCATGAGCACCAACGGCAGCAGCAGCGGCAACACCCCCTTGACCTTGGGAGAATAACGACGATGCACCCTCAACAATAGGCTTAGTATCAGATATAGCATCAATCAACTTCTTGGCAACTAATTCATGCATCTCGGATGGTATAGTTGATAACGAATCTTCAATACGTTTCATTAGCTTGGGACATACATTGTTGTTCTTGTTGCCCGTCGAGGTTGGGGTGGTGCCTGAGGATGGGGCGGCAGCCTCTTCTTGTAATAGCCCCGCATCATCGAGAGATTCCTCATCGGCAAAGGCTTGGAATAGATCATCCACAAAGTTATCATCCCCGCCGTTGCTACTTGACGAGGGCGGTGCCGCATCATGTTCCGCGGCGGCAGACTTGGGAGGAGAGGGTGCCATTACATCAGCCGTAGACATGGCCAAATCAGGGAGTGGAGCGCTTGAACTTGAGGGTGTCAAATCGGGAAGTGAATCGGCAGCAACACCGCCACCCTCCGCCGATAGTAACGCATCATCATAATTACCATCAGTGATCAAAGTAAACGGATCATCACCTTGACCATAACAAGTTGAACTTGGATTCCAATCAGGCATGGTGATATCATCTTGATCTTGACCTTGATTCAAGTACGAGACGTTATTGGTAATATTACCCATCTTCTTACGCTTATTACCAACAACAACTCCCAATTGCTGATCCCCGAGCGATACAACACCCGCACCAATCATGGCAGCGGCACCATCAAAGTCATGTACAGTAACCTTTTGTACCATGTTGGTTAATAAATCAATATTACATGACATGTTAACTACACGTGATTTTAATTCACTCATTTCATTTTTGAGGGTGTGTACTTCTTGATTTGTTTGATGTGTTGAGTAGGAGATTGTTTTATTGTTTGTTGCTGTGGTAGTATTGGATTGTTTTTGAACTGATGCAGTAGAAGTTGATGCAGTACGGTGCGACGTATATTGATTACTACCATGTGGAGGACGACCACCAACACCATTCGGCACACTTGGCTGCCTCTTAATATCAATTAATAAATCTTGTCGTCCCTTGCGAAAATTTGGATGTTTAAATCTCCAATACTTTTTAGTAGTCTTTTCTTCTCTGTGGTTAATACGTAAACTATCGGAATATTTGACTTTACGAAAACCGTAGAAGTTTAATTGCCGTACAAAGGATGTAAATTTATTGTGTTTATAGAAGTTTGGTATTATTGTTGTTTCGAATAAGTTTGGATTTTTAACAATAAAGGTTAATCCATCCTCGGACCTGTTATTGTTGTTAGGGTGTATTGTATTGTATCGTCGGGATGTATGCGGAGGTAAAGGGTGGGTGAGTATTATATAATACACCAACCAACTAAACAATAAACAGTATGTATAAAAACTTACCAACAACAAATTTTGGGATCACAGGTATCAATCATTTGATATGCCTCTGTTTTTAATTGTATTGATAATAATAGTTGGTGGTGTGTATTAGAGAGGGGGGCCGTGAGGGCGTGTGAGAATTTGAGTATAGTTGCATGGTGCTCACGATATCTTTGTATATATATAGGCCATTGCCGTACTTAAATATCCACACAACCTCCTTACCAAACTAAACAAATTACCAATATACACACAAACTAATACACTACATAACCACAACACAATCGTGCAAACTAAAACAAAAACAACACATAAATAATAAAAACTCACTCTGTAAAAAGATTGGTACATCCTGTGACATTGGTGGACCACCGCTTCCCTTTCTTATTACTGTTGATAGTTTTTGCTTTGATAATGTCATATTTTTGGTTTATTGTGATAGGGGGCGGATATGATTGATGAGTTGGTCTTTGTACATATCTAAAAGTTCGGTTTTGTGAGGCAGCCGTGTGAGGGGCAATTAACTGGCCTTTTAAAGGAGATTGTTGAGTAGAGTACCTGTTAATTGGCCCTTAGCCGGTGTCATTTTCTTGGTGCTATTCTATTTAGTTGATGTTGGTGGCGACGCTGTAGGATATAGACATTAGAACACGGTATATAAAGGCAGTAAGATTATGGCACCACTATCAATCAACACTTCTTCTAACAGCGCTACAAATAGAACAATAAAATCAATCTCACCACTTTCACTATCAACAACAACAAGCAATCAAAGTAGCATGAAACAGTTGATTAGATTAATTGGTGTTGCAATATTATGCTTTGGTGCCGGTAAGTTATTATGATGTAATGTTGTTGTGTAATTGCAAATATGTGGTGAGCTATATTCTATATACGTTTGCTCATCAAGTCTAACGATTTGCAACTCTAAAACTCTCTAAATCTAAACAACATCAATAATAAGGTTTGCAATTTGGTAGAGATTCGAGTGTACAGCAAATTAACCTTAGCAGCAGTAATAGTATATCAAGTAGTAGTTCATCGTCAAAAGATATCGTACTATCAAATGCCATACTAACCAAGAGTAATAACGATAGTGTTGAAGAACAGCCATCATCTCCTACACGACGTACTAATAATATCAATGCCAAAAACAACAAACGACCAAATAAGATTGTACTACTAGGAGAACGTCACTCCGGTACCAATTGGATAACTAACTATCTCAAGGAATGTTTTATTACTAATAATGCTAGTATTACAGTGCAGGAGTCCTTTAAGAGATTTAAACATTGGTTTCAAGAGGATGATTTGAGTTTGAGTGTAGTCGAAGAAGATTCAGCTGTTGTTGTTAGTATGTTTCGTGATCCTATGGTACGTTGATATATAATTGGTTGGTTGTATATACTATGTATTTGATATACTTGTATATCATCATCTCACTTCTATACTATTGTATTAAGGATTGGGTGGAGGCTATGCGGGTACGTATTTATTGTATTGAGAGATAAGATGTTATACTTTTTCTCAACACACATTATGCTCGTTCCATTACATTTCACAGGCTGAACCGCATCATGCTCATGGTATGTATATATAGTGTGTATGATACACATTCGACACGTATGGCTTTCTTCCGCTGTGATCTAATCCGTTGTCTCCTTCTGCTCGTTCGTCTTCCCCTCACACAACCAGATCATCTAAATTGGCACGAGGAACAACATCCATTCAATTCTAGCAAGTTTTGGCATGAAATGGCAAGTCCATTAGACTGGAAGGCGTTTATAACGAAACCATGGATGGGAAATCGAGGTCCGATAGATTACAACATTAGTCATCCCCATTCATCATTATCAACAGAAGAGAGTATTAAGAATGCACAATGTATGGATAGTTATACCTATATAGATGCCGCACCATGTTCAGCAGAAGATTCACCAAAGCTATTAGGATTAGGTGAATACAAGTATGAATTCAATAATGATGGTAGTGAACGTGCCTTTAATAGTATATTAGAATTACGAGCGGCTAAGATTATAAATCACTTGTCAGTGGCCAAGTTTCGTGGTACACATTCCTACTTTTATTATCGATTTGAGGATTTAAAGGTTAATGGCACCACTGCACTGCTAAAGGATATAGAAGAAGCGACAGGAATAGAGCCAAAGTGTGATGTTATTTATGGCAAGGTACGTAATGAGAATGGACAAGTTACTACCGAGGAAGAGAAGCAAGAGGAGGTAGTAGTAGTGCAACGGATTGAAAAGGTACGACGTAGACGACAACTTAGAGAAAAGATTATAACAAAGAAGAGGGAACTGTCAGTGGACTTTATCAAGTATATGAATAAGTATGTTGATTGGGAGGTAGAGAGTTTGATCGGGTACTATCCACGTGAGGTATAGATTATAGAGATACGGCGGCAATGATAAAAGTGGCATGTATATCTTTGGAAGGTGTATGATTGAGTTGCAGGGCTACTGTTATCTACTAAGTCTAATACATATGATTCATTATTGAACTGAAATGATTAACTTTACCAACTTATTATGTGTCGTGACCACCCATCTATATCCATAGTATAGAACCTTGATTTCTCTTCTCTTCCGCCAAACGCTTTAGTTTGGCAAGCTGCTTCACAATAAATGCATTCTCTTTCCATTCCTCGAGTTGAGTATAGCATCTCGGGCACTCCATATTAAGCTGCCTATATCCTCGTTAAATTGAGACATCAAATAAGTTTCATTGCAATCTTGGAGTAGTACGTTGTTGTGTCGATTGAAATGTCCCGACAGGGGAGTCGACATTGCTACTCCTAATTTTGGGTAATCTTCTATAACCGCTTGTAACCCCATATCCTTCATATCTGCACGAAACTTATGTGCCAACTTTACATGATTAGACCATATGATAAACGGATTAAGATTGTACTTTTCTTCAAGTACTGAAACTGGAAGAGTAACACTTAACCCTGCCGAATTAAAGTATCCATTCTGTTTTCTTTCTATCAAACACTTAAGATCCCCTGACGATAATGACGGTGAAGAAGCAAGTGTAACTTTGGTTAACAATGTACCTCCGATAACCATTGCACCTTCTGACGTAGAGTTGGTTTGCTTTTGCCAATCTATACCTTTCCATCCCTGTAATATGTACTCAAACACGTCGGGGTATATCATATCGTCTGCATCTACCCTCATAATTGTTATTACATTGCATGATTTTTCTTGAAGTAGATATGGAACGGTATACATATTATGCATCTCGGTTGTATTGATATACATATGTGGCATATCGTCTGTATTCCCAAACCCCCTAAGACTCAACGAGGCATGTTCATAATATGCACCTTCCGCAGAGAGAATGATTGCAACAAATGTATTATTAAATCCGCTGCCATCAATATACTGAGATGCTAGTCCAATGGATTGTAACGTAATCGTTTTGTACCAATCCAATCCCTTATTCACTCGGGTTAGTGTATGATTTCCATATAGCTTGTTCATAACAAATATACAATGGCCATTATCAGTTGATGTAGTTGTGGTATCTCTGAACTTCTTGGCTAGGTCTAATTCTCCCAAATAAACGTAAACATTAGATATATTGTAGATTAATAATGACAGCAGCAATAGAATAACCGTAGTTCTGATGAGGAGGATGTGGTGCTTGATATTTCTATCTCCACTAAGGTGACGATGTGATAGAGATAGAGGTTTGTACTTTTTCTTACATAGGGTAACAGAGCTAGCCATGTTTATACATCGACGTCGGCGCTACTATTTATACATTTGTATTATGTTTCATCAAACACCTTATCACACTTCATATCTTATCGTTTACTGAGGCGGGCATGTAAATGAGCAAGTCTACTGAGAGACAGATTCAGATATAATATCTTTTTTTTTTTACTTTTTTGTTTGTGTAATTGCTCCTAAACCAAGGCGTTAGATATACCGCCGCTGGACACACGTATTCTACACAAGGATTAGGAAGAGTATATGCATAGAATTGCAATGAACAGTTGTCAGTGATAGAGAATTAGTCAGCGTCCGTCGCCATTAACTTATGATAATACCGAATACCTAGTAGTTGAATTGAAAATCTAAAATCTGACAAGTGGAATAAATCGATGAATTTAGTGGCTGTTGATACAGCTGCGAGCGAGATGAGTTGATATAACATTACATGCGTTACCCTGTTCTATGCAAGTTGATGGTTATTAATTGCCCACCAGTTTAGTTTAGTTGTCTAATATTTTATATCATAGCGCGGCAAATGGTATACTACAGTACTACAGTACACAGCGGTAAAGATTCAACTACACAAACATCAAACAACACCAACACAGATTTGCAAATTGATGCACTTAAACTACAGTATTGGTATTGATATACAATAAACTACAAAGCAGTACATGATATTCGTATTCTCTTCTTTATATATTGATGATAAATAACATTATAATATTAGTGTAAAGAGTTAGTAGTGAGGTGACGTTTATCAGAAATGATTTACGCATCGATAAACAATCATAGTCATAAAAATAGTTATTAATAATATGTCATCTAATAATACATGTGCTAATTGCAGTAAGGAGGGTACTGACGTTACGAATACATGTAATAAATGCAAAGAAGTTATGTATTGCAACGCCGCTTGCAAAAAGAGGCATCGACATAAACATAAGAAAGATTGTGAGGAACATCTTAGACTTGCTGCTGAACACGCAGCTAAGGTACATGACGAAAAGTTATTCAAACAACCACGACCGCAATTAGATGATTGCCCGATTTGTTTTATAAGAATGCCATCAATTACAAAAGCGCAAGCATATTATTCATGTTGTGGAAAAGTTATATGTAGTGGATGTATTCATGCGGCTATGATAAGAAATGGAGGTCGCCACGGACTTTGTCCATTTTGCAGAACCACAGCACCCGAATCACGAGAGGAATTTATCAAGAGGTATAAGAAACGTATGGAGTTGAACGATGCTGAAGCCATCCGTTCTATGGGGCGTTTCCATGCTGATGGATCACATGGCTATCCACAAAACTATGTCAAGGCATTAGAATTATATCATCGGGCAGCAGACCTTGGTCATGCTGTAGCATATTTTAATATTGGGTTTTCTTATCAGGTAGGAAGAGGAGTTGAAAGTGATACGAAGAAGGCTATTCATTACTATGAATTGGGGGCTGTGAAGGGGGATGTAAATGCAAGGTTTGCTCTCGGGATGTTGGAGGGCGAAGAAGGCAGTTTAGATAGAGCGCTAAAACATTATATGATTGCAATTGAGGGTGGAGACAAAGATTCTTTGCAGGGTATTAAACAGTTCTACTCAGATGGATATGCAACAAAGGAGGTTTATACAGAAGCATTACGATCTTATCAAGAGTATCTAGATGAGATTAAAAGTGAACAAAGGGATGCAGCAGCTGCTGCTAATGCTGATTGGAAGTATTATTAATTATTAGAAGACGACCCATGCTTATTCGAGACTTTTACACGGCAGGAGTTGCAACAAAAGATGAGTATGCAAAGGCCTTACATTTATATCAAGCATATCTAGATGATATTAAAAGTGAGCAGAGAGATGCAGCTGCATCAGATTGGGAGAGGTTTAGATACTATGAATCCTATACCTGCGACTTTCTCAATTGAGTGAATAATCTTACATAAACATTACAAACTTATTAAGAAGAGTGATGTACTAACCACTAGAGATTAGATGAGGGGGGACAAGTGAAAAGTTTATGGCATCAAACAATATACACCTGAGCATGAAACAGAAGATTTTGGCAGATAGTCATGTCAGAATCTCACCTTAGGCTGTCAAGTGGGGGTATAACAGCATCTGGGTGCCACAATACTAGATGATTACCATTAACCCAAGATCGAAGTTATTGGCATTGGGATTAGCAAGTAAACGGTGGTTCGAGTCTGCTGCTGCTAATATGGATGTTACTCGGCTTGGTGCAGGTGTACGGAATATGATATATGTTGGTACTTGCATACCAGACTACAAAAATGACCAGCTTCGTGGCAATACATTTGTCTCAGCCAACGAAGTGAAGGATGTTGTTGCTGTGTGTCAATCTTTCATTCCATTTGTTGCCAAAGCCAACCCATCCTTCATCCAAAAGCATACCAATCAAGTGATGAGTATATACAATTCCCTTGCTGAGTCTGAAGATATGGACGAAGAGAAGCGTGAGCACACAGCTGCCAATAGAATAGCTGAGACAAACATCATACCTGGTCTACTAACGTCATTACTCATTCAAGGCCGTACTTCAATCAATGGTGCTAACCTTGTTGGTCAGTACGTTGCTGCATCCCGAAATGCCAATGCTTTATTAAGGGTACTCCGACATGGCTTGTGTAGTTACAGCCACAATAAGTCCAAGCATGCCCTCAACAATAACAATTATCAAGAGCAGGTTGCGGCATTCATATCATCTAAAGTCCAGCCACATATTCATATGAGATAGTCACTGCTCGCATTAGATCTGGAAGAGAGATTGATGACAAATCACCAACAAAAGTACGTAAGGCATATGATCAAAATACAGGTGAAGTGTTTGCAGGAGAAACATCAATCAAGAAAGAAATTTGGTCTAAGTCAATGGCCGTTACAAATCATAATTGGAATGCAAGCTTGAGGACTCTCTATTCAACAACCTCCACCGATTTACTTGATAAAGTATTAGATACCAACAATCAATTAATCTTCAATTTTGACAAGTCTAGAGTTATTGTCAATAATGGTACTGAAGCGGAAGACTATTCATATCAAGGACATCCGTCCAGTATTGCCAGAATCTAAGGAAGATATTAAGAAATATATAGCCAAATGTGAGATGTATTTTGTCGGATCACATTGCTACTTCGGATCGGGTGCGGCCCAAGGTGAGGATATGAAACGATTACCCGAGTCCAAGCATTATCAAGTCGTCTTCAATAGTTTACAGTATGAGTTGCACTCGCTTAAGAATGAGAAGCACGGAGTCAAGAAGAACAAGAACGTTGTCCATTGTCTATCTCCGATCCAATCTAGGTTGTGTCTGGAAGTCTTTCTTATGTTTGGCTGTGGAACGGGGGCATATACATCTTGCAACAGCTTGCTTGTTGCATGTATGGTGTCAATCGTCCGAAGAGTATTGTTATCTCCCCACACAACGCTCTACTTGCAATGCATCATATGCAAGCTACGAAGTATTTCCTTGGAACAAGCTTGCGCGTAGAGAAGTCACTTCCATCTAATGTTGCAGCCAATGAAATCTCATCCGACTTTGACTTGCTATTCATATCAATCGACGCTTTCAAGGATTTGATGGACAAGCATCCCAATCAGCTTCAGCAATAGAACATCAAAAATATCTTCATTGACGAGTACCACAACATATTTGGCAAACTCTTCCTTCACACAAACTCACGTCTCTTTGTAACTTGGCAAGACACAACATCAAAATCACTTTACTATCAGCAACAGCTAACACTTTACTCATGGACTTTGTTGGTCATTATCTTGGGTTGGGAAACTATAAGGTCATTGGGGAGTTAGATCAGTATCCGATTCCAGATGTTGTAATTAGTGTCGAACATTATAGTGACGCTGAAGTGTTATCTGTTCTTGTTCAAAGGATTAAGCAGTTGAATATTAGTAAGAAGGATCGCTCATTCAAGATACACATCATTGTCATGACTGAAGATGATGCTACTGCAGTTTGTGAAGCTATATCAACTGAGAGTATATCACGCTTAACAGGACTCAGGGTATAGTGAATCGGTATCTTTTTTCGGCTCAGGATACCACTAACAAAATTGCTATTTTACTAAGTAAATCATGGCGGTCACAGCCTAGTAGGCTTAAGAGGAGGAAGCGACGGCAATGTGGTAGATATGAACAGCGGACCACCGCAACGTCCTCGAGTAGGTGTCTATGAACAATATTGTAGTGTATGACTAGTGTAGAATATAACTGTAGCGCCTATAATTAGCCTAGAAGTACTAACTCACATAGACCGTCGTCGTCAACGACAACCCGCCACATCTGTCGACGTAAATCGAAGGCCATAGACCATCCCGATGGTCCTGGAAATCACACTAGACCTTGTTCCATATAAGAAGCGGCGGCTACATTAATAGGTTGCTATACATATGGCTATGAGTTGTGTTCCTATCGTAGTTATCATTTGATGTGTCCGACAATGCAATAAACATCAATACAATCTTTCAACAACGGCTGTTATCACGTGAAAGAGGAGACAATTCTGGTTTAGAAACATCATCATCCTATTGTCTAGGATGAACAGGGGGCCTATATCGCCGACGACGGCGCCGAGGGTTTTAGTTGTGAGGTAAAAAAGTGCCGAAG
>Ga0214477_100920_pt1 | contig 17545 bp, 15 predicted proteins | sample M1_20Mar14CPVII9_FD_165058 | JGI IMG/M metagenome (GOLD analysis project Ga0214477, IMG submission 165058) | Marine eukaryotic communities from Monterey Bay, California, United States - M1_20Mar14CPVII9sort6BwellC16 | ecosystem: Environmental > Aquatic > Marine > Unclassified | place: USA...
AATCATAATGACCACAATTGCCTTCATAATATCGTAAATGTAATGAATTGTATGGATTATCATGTAACTTGTGCATTTGTAGAAATGCAGTAACTTTATCTTGATATACTCGTTTTGGTAGTAGCCCTTCGAAGAAGTTTTTATATACATGTTCGGGAGGACGGCCTAACCAATACCAAGCATCAGTATTACCCACAGCTGCTACTTGTTTATACTTTGTTTGCTCATGATATTCATCAAATCGTTCTATTATATTCAAGAAATGGTTTAGTGTGTATGGTGAAACTTGATTAGGATTGCCACATGTTGCAATATTACTACTTTCAATAGGCATAGCTGCCATATATGGATAATCTGGATACGTTGTTAATGATAATCGATCTATATCATAATACTGAGATACTTCAGGATCCACTAATAATGTACGGTTTAAGTAATTTGCCATGTATATACCCACTAAGTTGTGCAGTATTTTATTGTTGAGCCTACCTTTGGAACCGAAGATACAGAGATAACCATTTGGTGCTATTGGCCGGGTATCATTATATACTACTGCTGCTTCTAATGATGATGATATTGTACTGTTCGATATATTATCAGGCAAAGTAGATTGCATATCATTATTTAGGGATAATATGACTACTAAGCTGCAGCAAATCAGCCATATCACTGGGCGACGAATCATCATCTTATTTACCAACACTACTAAGCAATGAAGACATACATATCGAATATGTATTAATATCTAATTAAATAGTAATTGGTTCAATACTGATCAAGTGATTAATAAGTAGGTGTTATGAGTTATGGCGATAGAACGAAAAAGGATACCGACAATAATGCGAGTAAAGTTCATACTCCATGTGATATCAATAGATATTACTATACTCAGCTCATCAAATCATCAATTGCAGTGTATATGTCTAGTAGTAGAACTGTTTGATATATGCCAGTTAGCAAGGCAAAAGGAGTTCTCGTAGATTGTATCTTTTGATATGAGAGTCACATCTTCTCTGTCATATTGCATTGTTGTCCTCTCGTTTATATTGGTACCTGTACTTGCTATCGATAAGAATGAGACGTTCCCCTGGACGGTAACTGCTAACAATAGCACCGATGAAAGATATCGAATGTTTGTTGAATCAAACAACAATGATATCATACCCTCCGATACAATTACAAATCAGGTCTTATGTGGATATCAAGGATGGTAAAACTTCCCTGGCGACGGAGCTCCACTTAACATGTGGAAGCATTGGTTTAAACGAAAACGTGATAACAAGGACAATCCTACTCATAATGAGGTACAAATAGATATGATGCCATATATTGATGAATATGATACTGATGATTTGAAAGAAACGACAGGCATTATACATCGAGATGGTTCTAATGCCAAGTTCTTCTCAAGTGCACGGCCTAGAGTAGTATTGAAACACTTTGAATGGATGAAACAGTATGGTATATCGGGAATATTCCATCATCGGTTTATAACAGGTCTAGACAGTAAATCTATTTGGGAATCAAAGACGATGGTATTGAGAAATGTCAAAGCAGCAGCGGAGAAAACTGGAAGAGTCTTTGCAGTGTCATATGATATTGCAGGATCAAACCTAGATTACACAGCACTCGAAACTTTAAAGGAAGATTGGATGAGACTAGTAGATGAGGAGAAGATCACGCAAAGTAATCGTTATTTACATCACAATGGCAAACCGGTATTGAGTATCTGGGGTATAGGCTTCACACATGTTCCAGCCTCTTCGTATCCAAATAAGATGATACATCATCAATGGAGTGTTTTACTTTTGCAAATTCGAGCACGCAGGTATCCTTATCCAAAATAAGTTTCATTAAGTTCCACAAGTTTCCCAAGAACTCTCACACTTTTTCAAGCAACATGGAATTTAACCATAGTAGGCTATCGGCGGCGGCACGGCGACCAACACTTCTATACTAATGAATTACCGCCGGAACATTACTCACTGGACCCATATTGATTTATGCTGAGGATTAGATACTTTGGATTAGGGCCAGAACCACTTCAATTGTACAACAGTATATGACTAACAAAATGAGCCGTTACAACGATAACTTTATTGCAATAATACACAATAATATACAACCATACACAACAATATACACCAATATAATCGATGCAGCTGATATATAATGATATATGATGACGTGGTCTACGTAGATTGCGTTGTTGGGGGGCGTATATGTCGGAGGTGCCGCCATCAAAATGTCGTTTATTTTAAGGTGCACCTTGATATGTTAATAATGTTAAGGGTGGTATATACAACAATACATATTTGTTTTGCAATTAGTTTAGGGGTTTTTAGATAGATTAGTATTGGTTGCTTTGAGTTTGGGTGGTCATAATTTGATTGGCAGTGGGTATAAATTATTTTTATTTGTTGTTGTTGTTGGTTAGGGTAGTAACAACAATTGCAGTTAGTAGGGTGAGATGGGTTGGATTAGTCATGTATCAATGGTTGGTATATGCTATAACTCTGGTATAAGTGTTGCAATATTGGTGTTACTTCAATGGAGTCCATTCTCAATCAGCAACAAACAATACACAACGCAATCAGTAGCGGCCAAAGTAGTACAACAGTATTATGTGATGTTTATGATATTAAGGTGGGTGGGTATACATAATACACAACAACATATCATTTGTGGAGATTTAGTTGTGGTTTTGCCGGATGATTCAGCCTGTGAAAGAGGAGGGAGAAGGATAATACACAATACACATCAACACACAACATATACAACAACAATCTCTTATTTGATATTAATACCATTGTTTGAGGGATTAGGCACTAGAACCATTGGCAACTCGACAATATAATGATTTTAGATGGGGTTATGAATGTTATTTTGGTGTGTGGAGTTTATTGAATGACAGTATATCAAGTATATGTTGGAGTTTTGGGTATGTTGAGTTGAGGTGGGGATTGATTATATAATTGACGTTTGGTAATAATATGGTGGAATCTAAGTGAAACCAATGCAATACAACAATCAACTAATACATAAGAAGGTGAAGATATGATGGTTGGACCATTGGAGACATTATATCTATCGAAAAGGTCCGGTTATATTCAGTGTTTCTACTTTGAGATATCAATATTCAAGCTGGATACTGACAAATGAATCATTATGATAGTAAGTAAACAATAAAGAGTATTCTAATGTATTATAATGATACTAAACTACAGAATTGCAATGTATTTTGTGTTGCCATCAAACTTAATCCTAGTCTATTAGTTGTTCACATATCATGTGCACATTTTTCAAAATTACAAGTAAATCTGAAACGACCATCATAGGCCGCAATACCGTCCTCCTCCACCGTCACCGCCGCATCAAATCGACAACAATATTATATCACGGCTACTAGGTGATTGCTGCGGTGATAGATGGACAATAAGTCCGCCAACAAGCCGCATTTCTCGCAAGTATGTCAATATTTCATCGATGAGGAGGTGGTTGAGGAGAAGTGGAATATCGTCATCTATTGGGCGATTTGGCTAGATATTTCTTGTCAGTATTTAGTATGGGTTATATATCATTGATATATGCGCCGGGTCACGGTGATAATATCCTCTATTGGCTGTAGGAGGCGCCGATAGCTGTGATGAGTTGTTGCAATGTGAGTTATTATTCACTTTTTTATGAGATTTTGGATACCGCGTGCTCGAATTTGACAAGTAAAACACTCCATTGGCTTCAAAACGAGGCCCCGTCAAAGTATAGAGTGTTTCTAATTGCAGGTGTACCAAGAGGATGGCGTGATCGGAATGAAGATTCATATACAGGTAGAGTGTGGAAGCTCATCTATGAATCAGTCGATGCCATTCACCCATGGTTTGTAGGTCGATGGAAGACTATTCAAGACTTTTGAAGATTACATGCCAGTAATTGCAAAAGATGCAAAGTATTGTAAGAACAGAGGGATACTTTACATGCCAACTATGTATCCAGGATTCAGCTGGCATAATCTGCGTAAGCCTATCGAAAGACCAATCAATTCTATCCCACGTCAAGGTGGAGAATTCCTTTGGAAGCAGGCACATGGTATGATCTCGGATCCTAATATCAAAACAATATGGCTGGCGCAGTTTGATGAACTAGATGAAGCTACAGCAATCTTCAAGGTGAAAGCTAAGCAAAGTGATCTTCCGGCAAAAGGCAACTGGATTGGATTGGATGTTGATGGTCATGATTTGCCGTCAGATTGGTGAGTGTATTATGTATTACATCAGAACTACTCTTACTGTTGATATGAGGCATTTATTTTGACTTTGAGGGACATTTTTCTGAGTTTTGGGGCATAAATTTCGATTGTGCATCTTTAATGTACCTTATCATATTACATGCCCCTAATCATATTTAAAATTCGATGTTTAACAAATTATGCCCCTTGTTTATTTTATTTTTTAGACCATTGTGGCTCTGATATGTCCCTTAGCTCAAATGACATATGAATAAAAGGGATTATTGACCAACTTCTTATGCCCACTCAAACTATGCCTCTCAAAATCATCATAATAATTCGATGTAGGGCATATGCATTCGATTATCATATTATTATTCTCTACCACGTGAGCAGGAGACCATCGATTTCTCTCACAAGGTAGAAGGAAGAGAGCTCACTTTCACAACATGTGAAAATAAACAACAACTCAACCTATACCATCACCTAGCATATACTACCATCCGAGTATGACGCATCCGATCGTACATTTCATTAGCTGAGCGATGACAATAGACCGACAACCTCTATACTGGCGAGTCCGCCCCATCGTATTGCAATTGCAATTCATTATTTATCGATGACGTGCACATCAATGTTTGATCGAGACGACGAGAGGTGAGTGCATGTACTATATTTGGCAATTGCAAATCGATTAACTACTATTGTTGCCGAATACTAACAACCGAATTGACGTCATGCCAACCCATTATTCCTATAGCTTGGTGGCGGCGTGGAGAGGCTGATCGACGGTTGCACATCGATAACAAAAGGTAAGATTTGTGGTTGTGTATATTAATGATTTAAACTACACCAACTAACCGTATACCACCTCATCGAACGATAGATAATACACCTGCTGCATACAATGGCTAGTTGGAGGATAGATGACGGCGCCGGATAGTAGGCAGTTAGTACGCTAGCATAATATAGTAGAGAATAGAAGCGATTATAAAAAACGGTGAAATTTGCACGTAGTACTAAATTAGTACGTAGTCAATTTATGATTCTCAGTGAATAAATACCTAGAGCAAATGAATTCGATAGAACCCTTAAAGTGCTGGATTAGTACAGCCCCAATGTTTGATAAAAATAGGGCATTAATGTCCCAAACTCAACTTAAAAACCAAAATGAAGGGACATTGTAAGGAGAAATATGGGTCCACCCCCGGGGCATTAAAGTCCATCTAAATCAGTTGATCTATGGGACATATGAGTACTTCTGATGAAGTTTGTCTTCATTGCCAAGTACACACATCTAATGTACTTTTTATCTTTCAGGTATCTAAAGTTGACGGGTGAAGCTCAGCGTATGCTAAACGGAGAGAGACCATTGACTAGAACAATACCTATAGATCCAAGTGATCCACCTCCACAATCAATAGTAGATTCGACTTCAAGTACTCATCTGACTTTGTGCGGCCGTGGATCCGGTTGTGGTAAAGATATATTCAATGCTGGTATCGAAGCTGATTCTATTGAACTACATGTAGCTCGATGCTGTAGAGATTGTAGTGGAAGATCTTGCAACAAAGGAAACGGATGGAAGACAAAGTGTACTCTGGCACAAGGACGTTCCAAGATAGATGGGGAATGTTCAGGAAAAGTCGATTACCTCTCAGCAAAGGCATTCTGTGAAAGTATACAAGGTGGTAGACTTTGTACAGCTGAAGAAGTACAGTCCTCGTGTGTTAAAGGCACAGGATGCAATTATGATACAAAGATGATATGGGTAGCCTAATATAGAAACATATATCCAACACCCTTATTTTATACTCATATTCCGTTCTTTCAATCGAGAGACCTACAGATTCTGTAAAACTTTTTCATTATATTTATTTGTCCCTTATCCCCTCTTCCTCTTGTTGCGCGGCTTTTCCCAATCTAAGCAGATAGTGTTCCCCATACAAGCTTCGCCATGCATAGTAGCTGCCTTCTCACAATCAATTGTATTGTAGAAGTCAACAAATGCACTATGTAGAGGAAAATATACATATATGTTGAGTGAGAATAAAGCATAAAACGACTGACAAACAGATGAACAAGTAGAGTCGAGATTCTTCATACGCACAAAGGAGCCAAGCTGCCGTCATTATGCCGATTGCTATAAGGTCGCCTAAATGCCTGAACCCCGACTCCAGCCCTTAAGAAAAACTTCCTGATTGAATCCTCATCGACTTTATCACATAGATTATCGACGTGTAGACAAGTGCAGCCTTCTGGCTTCGGACCAGACTTTAAAATACCAGGATACCCCCTGCCCCCAACTTGTGGAAATCCTCCCCTCATACTTGGTTGTGGAAATCCTCCCCTCATACTTGGTTGTGGAAATCCTCCATATCTTCCATTAACATTAATAATACCGTTTCCGGGTGGTGATCTGCTTCTTCGTCGAGGTCTTCTCCTCTGCCTTCTTCGACGGTTGGCTGGCACCTTTGGTATGTGTGGCTCATCCAATTCGCCATCAGAATAGATTAATAGCTGATCCCTAGTACTCATCGAATTCGAATTAGATCCTTTTAGATTTGGAGGAGTCCAGTTCACCTTCTTGCTCACTTCTTTGCTGTTTGTATTTCCCTCTTGATTTGTTGTATTACGAAATTTGATATGTTCAGATGCCACACCATCTACAACCACAATCTTGTTACCCCCCTCAAATAACATGACAGTGTAAGTTGTTCCTTTCCTGTCTATATGTGGTCGAATAATATCTCCCTGAACCTCTTTCTTCTCCCCATTATTATCATCAGCTTTTCGCTCAACGAATACTGGGCATTTTGCAGCATACATGACCTTCTCTTCCTGGATTATATCGCCATTCCCTGAGCTAAAACTGAAATTATCGTCATCAATTGTCTTTGTAATGCGGTAGTAGCGTTTCCCACTTAAAACATCCATAAGTACTGAGCCTACATCTCCACAGCTGAATTCTTCAACTCCAGTTTGCTTTAGTCTATTATACCATACTGGACATCCGATGGGATATCTCAACTTTGATGTTTTATTCAATGGCATTTCCATTAAGTTATCCTCATTGATGTTACATACCGATTCTATATCACTTGAGCTATTCATCCCAACAGTTTCTTCGTCATATGCATTGCCACCATTAGGCTCTGACTTTACCAAAGAAATGTCGTCCATTGTCTTAACTCTGCAAATGCAATGCAAATCTAAAGTATCCACTTTTTAGTCAATAGTGATGATATGATATAGCTATATTCCCTTTCAACTATTCAACTATAGATGACGATATGATATAGATGTTCTCTTTCAATAGAGTAATGATATAACGCAATTATCCAAGCCCCCCTCCTCTATGTGGAGAGTGGAGAGTTGATGTTTTGTTGCAAAGATTTCAGCGATTTAGTCTTGATGTGATATGGCGATACGCCCGCCACCAACTCATTGCAGTTCATCCAAAACAGTTGTCATGCTTTATGTTTTTGAAGTTGCAGTGGGTGGATTACTCTCTAGTTGCAAGTGTACTTTAACATAAAGCTTAGATGACGACGTATGGAGTAGAGGGGCGAGAGAGAAGAGAGATAGTGGACAAAATATCGTATACATTATTATTGCAATAAAAAAATGATGAGCTGGTGTGTAAGATATCTGGCATTGGTTGCCTTTTGTCTAGCTGGGGTAGTAGATTGTTTGGTTAGTAATACTGTATCTACATATCAATACAATCAGCTAGGTTGCAATTCAGTGGGTATTAGACCATTAATAATGGTATCAAGATTGCAACGAGGTAAAATAGTGTTGCATATGTCAGATACTAGCAGAGAAGATGAAATTCGTAAAAAGGTGAGACTATGATATATTGTTGTTATTATTGCTTTTGGTTTGATATATTCTGTTTATACATTGTTATTGAGATGAGAATCCAGTTTTTATGTTTATTTATGTCTGCAACATTTTGATCATATCATGTGCTCATTTTTCATACTCGTCATTTTTATGCATGTACGAAACTGTATATGTTCCTTGCCACATATCTTTACAATGTACATATTAGATTATGGAACTCAAAGAGGAAGGCAAACTCAAGCCAAAATCAAATACCAAATCAACTACCGATACTGAATTCTCCTACACAGATACACCACTTGATAGAATTAAGAAAGAACGACAGATATTAAAAAATAGATCAGTTGCTGATGAATATGCAGAAAAGTTAGGATCAAAGTTAGGTGGTAGAAAAGGGAAACAAGTTGGACGTATGTTGGGTATTGACGTGCCCACTAGTAGTAGTAGTACCTCATCTTCTTCTTCATCAACATCAACAGCAACAATTACAGAAGAGGAAGATGATAATGATGTTGAAAAGAGAAAACCAAAGTTGGGTCAATTAGATGAGGAAGATATAGACGAAGAATATGAAGAAGATGAAGATGTCTACACAGAAACGGAAGATGAACGAAGAGAGCGTATGGTAATATCATCCGAATCTGCATCTAGTACTATTGATATGCTTAGAAGGAATGTTGACGAGGATAATGAAGATGATGAGACGAATGATGAAATGGATGAGGAGGAAATGTTAGATGCCGTTGCCAAGGCACTTGCAAAGACGGGAGGTATTCCAAATAGATCATCTAGCTTTGATATCTTATCTGCAGATGATTCAATAGAGTCTGTAGAAACTCCAAATCAAGATGAAACTAATGAGTCTATGCCAAATGTAGTTTCATCCACAGTATCGTCGGGGGTAAAAACATCTAGCGTGGGAGGATCATGGTCACCACCAAAGGAAGGTGAAAAGACAGAAGATGCATACCAACCAAAAGTTGGTACATGGGGAGCCTTTCCCCGTCCAAGGAATATCAGCACTGCATACGGTGGAGGAAAACGGGTAGGCGCCGGCGTTAAAACAGATAGAGAGAAACAACAACAGAGTATTGAAAGTACCAAGGAACGTCTGCGTGCATATAGACAAAAGATGGGTATTGATGTCCAGAGTGAGAAGGATAACGAAGCTGTGATTGATGAAGCTTTGCAATTGGCTAGTAGAGCAATGCAAAGAGGATCATACAGTATTGGAGTATCGGCACTCGAGAAGGTGACACAGTATTGTTCCACCAAATCAGTTAAAGGCGGAAAAGTATTCCTTGAATTGGCAATGGCATATGAAGCCGAAGGTCAAACAGACAAGGCAATTGGACTATATGCCGCTTTATCAAAATCTCCAATTGACGAAATAAAAGGCAATGCAGATAAGCTGTTGTATGGATTAGAAGCTCTAAACTTTATGAAAGATGAAGCCAAGTTGAAGGACTTTAGCCGCAAGAAAGCTGCCGAAACCTTCATTGATGCCACTGGCTTTAACGACATAACAGCAAACTTTGATAAAGTTTACAACACGGCATATATCGATTTGGACAAAGGAGGTCAATACTATAGAATGCTAACAGAGAACGCTGTAAGATCAACTAGAGAAGCACGGCAAATATTATTGGCCGCCGTCGACTCTGGAGAGCAGCCGCGGATGAAGATAATACAAGCCATCAAGTCATTTACACGCCATTTTGATGAGTGCTTAGAAGAGGAGAAGAAGAATGAAGCAGCCAAGATTGTTCCAGTAGATTATGCTGGAAGACCAATCGTCAATACTAGACGGAAAAGCAGTGCTCGATCTGAATTAGACAACCTAAACAACGCTATTGGTATGGACGGTTATGTCTTATCAAGTTCATCTCAAATGCTAGAGAATTTAAATGGTGAATGGAGATTACAACTCATGGCTGATAAGAAGGGTGAGGGAGTTGACTTCTTCAATTCAACACTCATATGGCAATCAATAGATACTTCTGATATGGCTTACACAAGCGGCTCGAAAGGTCTGCGTTCCTCATCTCAATCAGGTAACTTAAACTTTGATGGGGTAGACCGTATCCTTTCTCGAGACGGATCAGTAGCAAAAGCTCCTCCGCCCGATGGTTTACTTGGTAAGTTATTAGGAGGAGGTACTGCAGGAGAAATGACCAAGGCACCACAACAAGTTCTTCTAGTCGATTCAGCATTACTTGTAACACGTGCTATTGTAAAATCCCAAGCTGCAGACAATGTAAAGGATTATTTTAGTGTTTGGAGAAGGGCAGAGACGGGTACTTATTCCAGTAAACGGTAACATTTAACATCAACTTAATTGTATACTACTACTTGTAATAGAGCAGCTTCAGTAACAATACAAATCCCAAGAAACCAATCAATCAACCAATCATAATCAACGATAATATCCTCATTAAGCAAGTAGGAGAGATAGAGATCCGAGTGTAGCCCGTCTAATCCAAACAACTTATCCGCTAATAATAAGACTAAGAAACCAATAATCCAAGCCTCCATAAACCGATTAAACAAGATTCCTATTGCGGGGTGAACCTTCTGCAATCGCCGCATTAAGAGCTTTAATATGTTCAGTTTGAAGGGCTCCTGAATCAGGATACAAGCTGTCTAAATATGACCCAAACGCCTCGTCCATATCACTACAAGCTCATTCTTAAATGCACTGTCACAACAACTGCATACCGCCCAACCTTTCAGCGTACTTCTCCTCTTTGACTTGGTCCTTTGTTCTGCAAATGCAACAAGACAATCGAGATGTGCAAACCCTGCACAGACCTCTACATGAGCAATCTCGCTGAGTGGCTGGCCACTCTCGGCTTCTCCTTCAAAACATGAGTAGCAACGTGGTGAATCATCAAACATCTTAAATCTGGTATATATATTGATGTGTTTGTTGCAAATAACTAGATGGAGCCAAGTACACTTCACATGAAATTCTATTGCAAAGAAACTTGGGTGCGATTCAAGTAACTTGACACCATATGATACTTGACACCACCTACACCACCACAACCACAATTCGACAGCATATTACTACCAGCATAGTCACATTGCAACAGCCATGGCAATCACTACACCAACTCGGAAGCCCACCATGATGACTAGAAGTAAGGCGTCAGAAAAGAGGCCAATCAAGAGAAATAAGAAGAGCCTTTGTAAGCCAAAGATCAAAGCACAACCTTCCAAGGCTGTTAAAGCTAGCAAGGAGTCAGCCAAGCAGAAGGGCTCGAAAGAAGAAGACGTACAATCTCGCCTTCGTGGCAAGAAGAAGATGTCTGATTCCTCCAATGTAATAGTTATTGATGATGACGACGATGATATTGAGGATGAAAACAAGATGTGTGCACACCGAATGAAGAAAGCTGCCGCTGATACCGAAGACGATCTCTGCAAAGGAGAAGACGTCTTCTATGACACCTTGGGATATCTACCAAAGCCAATTAATGATGTTGCTGGTGTATTCAATGAAGAAGATGATGAGTCACGAGGCCTTGAACCTGAGGGCATCTCTTTCTCGACATTTTCAATACCTGTTGCCAAGGAAGAACGTAGCGGATGGAACATATTTAAACTGTTCATCTCGAATTCTCAACCCAAACAAGAGCCTTGACGAGGTGGATGTGTGTAGTGTATGATCTACGCGGTATGTATTGGGTAGTAGAAGGGAAAAGCAGTATGATTAGTATGCAGAATAATGAGAAGTTAACAGCTCTTACAATAATGCTCTACCCACCTCTCAATCTATTTCTGTGGCTTACTCTTTGATATCTTCTTCTTTTTCTTGCGCTTTCCATTCGTCTTCTCCACAATATATGGTTTCACTTCAGCCTCTCTCTTGATGGACTCTCTCAATCCTGCACCACTAAGAAACTTTCCAAAGTGCTGCACTCTCATCGGCTTTGTAAGCAGTTGACGAAGCTCCCCCTTGGCTCGTTTGGCCTCTAGGAATCGTTGACGATCACGTTGATCTCCGTCTAACAGACCGCCCTCCATCATATCTTCGTCGACATCCAAGCCAGCCTCCTTAGCAGCATCTTGTAGCCACTTGTTCTTTCTACTAACTTGTGTCTCTACATCATTACATGATACAATCTTGGTGGCTAGAGCAACACGCGCTTGTGCCTCATTTAAGAGTCGACCATCAATGTGTACTTGTTCCAACGACTTTGATCCTTTCACGGCTTCACATATCTTTTGATGCTCTCGTTCTTCGGCGGGGGCAACTAGTGATATACTAGTTCCGACTGCCTTTTCACCGACACCACGCTGCGAGAAGAAGAGGTGGAAAGGATTGGCTTGTAAGTACAAAGGCATTTGTAACAGCAAGACAATCTTCATAGAAGTGTCATGACTCAGGTTGTTGAATTCTCTACAGATCAAGCTACTACCCCTGATAAAGTCAGAGACTCTAGTCCAACAAATGTCTTCATAGTCATATAAAAAAGTAATTATCACCAATCACAAACATACACAAGTAATCTTACCGCTGTTCTACCAGCTCTGTGGATAAATGTGTCCACAACTCGAGCAACATCGTAATGTATTACTGTCGTAACTGACGCAATGTCTAATCCACGAGCAGCCACGTCCGAGCAGACAACTATAGATCGGGAATTGGTCGTTCGTAGGGATTCCAGAGCACCGAGACGGGATTTCTAATGTGTTATTGATCAAGAGAGAATAAGATTGTTAGGACTTTTCATTAAGAAAGTATCAGATTAATGCAACAGTATGATTCTTGGTTCGGAGATTGTTCACTAAAGCCACATGCAGACATCAATAGACATTTGGTCCTTGATTTATTGCACAAGCTTGGCTGTGATGCCAGAGGCTTTCTCGGGCGTTTGGTTTCTTCGTCACTACCAAATACATAGATAGACGTAACACCGCCAAGTACACACAACAACTTACCTGTTGCATCTGAGCGTGTAGCATCTTCACCGGCAATCCTAAAGTTTTCAGTGTATCTCCTACTCTTCTAACAGCAGCGATACTATTGCAAAACACGAGGCACGGACCAGAAGAGCCCTGCCGTGTTGTTACGAGGTATGCATATAGATGTGAATCCTTATGTCTTTGTGTACAGGGAATTTGACCTAACGACAATCCAGCGGGAAGACGTCGTGCCAAGCCTGAAGATTCAGTTTCACCCTTCTTTGACTTCTTGGCAGTATCTTCATCTTGTGACTTCTTACTCTTACTCTTCTTGCCCTCGAGTATTATATTGGACATATCCACAATCTTTACTTCGCCCCGTGCTCCGGCAACATCCAATATCTCAGATATAGCACCATCCACAGTCGTTGCTTGTTTATTCTTTCCCTTGCCTTTCTTCATCTTTTTCTTTATACTTGCATCCTTCTTGATCAAATGATGCATTGAAGGTGGCAATGTCAGTGTAGCTGAATATACAAATGTCTGTCGATGTACTGGTTCCTCTTCTACCTCGTCATCATCGCCACTCTCCTCTTCTTCGTTATTGAGGAGCTGTGCCTGTTGCTCTTCGTATTCATCATCATCCATCTCCATAGGCTTGGGTTTAGCATCACTCCCCTTCTTCCCTGCACCACCACCACCACCATTACGTTCACGTTCAATAGCTGCTAGTATAGAATCACTAAGCATGACCGTTCGAGCCTCACCTCGAACACCGCCCAAACTCTTTAGCCGTTCATATCCATCCTGATCTTCTTCGTCATCACTGTCACTTTCATCCTCGTCAGAGTCATCCTCGGGTGGTGGAGGGTTGGCTTGATTAATCATCTCAAATATCTGTTGTAGTTGAGGGAAGTTGCCTTGTTTAATCATCCTGTCGGCCTCATCGACTACTAGGAAACGTAGTTGAGATAGGTTGTTTAGATGTGTATATTCCTTGCTTGACATCTGAATGAGATATTGTAGAGAGCGTAATAGAGCAAGGATTAGTGAGATGAGAAGTCGATAACCAAACAGCAAACCATATAGCCACCGAGTTGGGTGTCACAGACCACGAGGGGGATATAATCTCAGACTGACGTGCAAACGAAGTTGAATTAATTTCACAAGTAGGTTAAACTTCAATTCAAGGAGTCTAATCCGGTGTGATAAATATCTTCATTGATTTATACCCCCCTGTCTTGAACTCAAAAACACAAAGCCACATACATTAAGAAGAAACAACTTACCAACTCCCATAATCTACCAGGCGTGGCAACAATCACACTTGGTCGAATTCTTTCCAATGTACGACGTTGTTTCACTTCAGCAAATCCACCAACAATTGTACCAATTTTTATTGTATTTATTGATACCGTAGTTAATTCATTTGTAACCTGTATAGCTAATTCACGTGTTGGTGTTAATATTAATGCTTGTAGTGGTTGTTTTTGAAATAATGATTTCTTATTATTACCATCTACGGGTGTATTGGAAGGGACATCATCAACATTGTCTAATAGATATTGCAATATTGGTAATCCATAACTTAATGTCTTTCCACTACCGGTAGGTGCTGCGCCGACTATATCCCTTCGTCCCAATACAGCCGCGGGTAATGTAGCCGCTTGGATAGGAGTGGGGTATGTATATTGCAATTTATGTAATCCAGTTGCAAGTGTTTCATGAAGTGTTATGGATGTTTGTATTGACCATGATGTTTGTAGTGCTGTTATTTGTTGAAGTGCTGTTGATTCATCCTCCTTGTTTTTATTGTCTTGTTTGCTTTCATTTACAGATTTTACTGGTACCGCAGGTATTTTTTTGTTTGATGCAATCTTCTTCTTTGTATCATCAGACTGACCCTCCACCTCTCCACTCTCTCGCTTTAATCGTTTACGTTCCTTCGCCTCCTCACGTTTACGCTTCCGTTTAATCTTTTGACGTTCCTTCTTGGTTAATGTCGGCGTCTCCTCTTTAGACTCGAAACTATCTTTGGCAGCTGCAGGTTTACCATTTATAGCCTCTTTAACCTTTTTCTTCTTGTCCTTCTTTGCAGACTTCTTTGTATCTCCGTCAATCTTTTCATCCTTATCTTCATTCTTATCGGTAAAGACAACCTTGGTAACAAATCCACTATTCTCATCACCAGACTTTTCTACCTTGTATGCATCTCCTGGTATAACATCCAGACTGAATATATTGGGTATAAGAAATAAGAAGGTAAATGTTGGAAGTGAGCATATCATATGCACAAAATATAATATAAAGTACCACCCCTAACTCCTTACTCTTGACCCCTAACCCCCGAAAACACACCTAACAACAAACAACATACAATCAATATCTCACCTTAAAAACATACCAGCATCATTACTCCCATCAACCATGCTACCATCATACTTGTTCGTAGTATCAAATTTATCATCTAAATTATATAAATCAGTATCATCTTCTAATGAATCATTATCATAATGGTGTGATGTCCATTTTTCTAAATTGTTAAATTCATCTTCTTCTTTTTCAATACTACATTGTGGACCATGTTTGGTATGTTTAGTAGTAGTAGGATGAGGACGTTTCTTCTTACCACCCTTTGATGGAAGTTGTTCATCATCTTTATTTTTTAAGTCAACTTCTAGACGTTTCCCTGGTATTGATGACCATCCTACACGCTGCTGATCATCATCATCTACATCTTCAATACTGGTAGTGGCAGTAGTAGGTCGTTGCCGCTTCTTCTTTGCCATGGTTGAATAGTCAATAGTTGCAATGAAGCAATGTGGTGAGATTGGTGGCTCTACGCACTAATTTCCTTCACTAGCAAAATGGCGATGAAACGTCCGTGATTATGAGAGTGTAAGTGTTAATTTGTACATCCGACGCAATGTTCTCAATAGCGGCGGTGCGATAGATAGGTATATAGGGAACATTAGTATGATAAAGATATGGGATAATATCCATGCATCTATAGAGAAATCTCTAATTTCTAGCGGCGGTGCTGTAGTTATTTTAGTGGCGATACTGCCACCTCTTCTCATTGCAATAGTTTTCATCTATTTGCATAGAAATAGAAAAAGAAAAGTAACCGCCCAACTACCTCATATGAAGAAATGTATGTCATGTTGCAAAGAGTTAACAGAGGAACAATATAGTAAGAAACAATGGAAATATAGACAGTGTAGAAGATGTAAAGAGTGTATTTATATAGCTGTGCAAAACGATGCCATCAAGAAGAGCAAGGAACCATTCTTATATGATGATGTGGATGATGATGATGATGCACCATCATGTTGGATCTGTTTGATGAGTGGTTTCGATAAATTTGGAAAGCCCATACGTCGTGATTGTTCATGTAGAGGTACCGACTCCGGATATGCACATACCTCTTGTCTCATACAGTTCATGACGTCGAAAACACATACCTTTATTGAGAATAGCAATACTTCTTCACGGTTGTATGATTATGGTGAACTGAATAGTTTATGGACATTATGTCAATATTGTAAACAGCCGCATCAAAACAAATTGGCAGTGGAAGTTAGTTGTGCATTTGTATCACTTGTTGATCAGAGTTATGAAATCAAGTATTCAGATACTTATCATAAGTTATGCAGTATCGTCAAAAAGCTAGAAGGTCGGACGAAGGAGATTGCCTTAGTGACAATAGCAAATGCAAGAACTAAGTATTACCTTAAGATTGAAGCATTGAGTGTCAATCAGATATCATATGTCGATATGGTTGGAATGAACAATCTAAGTGAAGAGCAAAAGATCAAGGCGATTCAAGCTGCAAAGGAGATGCTTTCGTTGATTAAACAATTGAAAGAAGAGGATGATGAAATGAATGAAGACTATGTCAAGTTACCAGACCGAGTAAGAGCATTAGAAGGAGAAGCACATACCTGCCTTGGTAACATAGCTCTTGCAGAAGAATCAAAAGAAAGTGTAAAGAAGGCAATATCTCATTTCAAGGATTGTCTCGATGTGTATGAAGAGATTGGTTTTGATGCTGGGATTCTAGTAATAACAAACATTATTGCTAGTGCAAAGGTCCGTGTTTGCTATCCATACTTTAAATGCTGGATGCTTCTATGCAGTGGCTTTGGCAAATGCCAACCAACACAAAAACTCATCTCAGATTTAGATGTTCGAAGTACTAGGGCACATGGGGCTACCCATCGTATGACCAAGTCTATTAAGACGGATATTAAATACATAAGGAGGGCAGCGGCAGCTTGAGTAGGTAAGAACAAAGATGAGGAGCACAATGTATATTATGTACAACTGTAGATAGTATCGAACAATAATGTAGACGTTGAGTAATGTATCATATGATACTAAGGAGTTTGAAACCACTCATCTTGATCTCTCCAGTCATCTCTCTTAGATCTCTTTTCAAAAGACTCACCTCTATTTCTTCTTCCGTGTTGTCTTCTTGAGCCACGGTCAGCCCCTCTATTATCTCTTCTTGAATAGTATTCATCTTCATCACAAACGTATCATGCATTAGGAAGTAGG
>Ga0214477_100921_pt1 | contig 17544 bp, 9 predicted proteins | sample M1_20Mar14CPVII9_FD_165058 | JGI IMG/M metagenome (GOLD analysis project Ga0214477, IMG submission 165058) | Marine eukaryotic communities from Monterey Bay, California, United States - M1_20Mar14CPVII9sort6BwellC16 | ecosystem: Environmental > Aquatic > Marine > Unclassified | place: USA...
TGATGATTATAGTAACATGACAATACCCAGTGGACATTCACAACCACAAAATACTACAAGTAAAAACAAACCCATAGTTGATTACTACAAGACAAACGTTGGTAGGGTTCCCATTATTGGTAATGATATATATTTAGTGTCACAGAAAGATGTACAGAAGGGTGAAAGCAAAATAATACCTGTGCAAGAAGAGGAAGATGTAAGCGCTGGAGGACGAGTAAGCTTAACGGATAGGATTTCTTCGGCGTTGTTTAATGATGGACAGCTCGTTAAGGATGTACTTTCGTGGGAAGATAAGAATGAAGACGTGTCTTCAACTAATAAGAATATCAATGGTATTGATATCGCTTCTACTGATTCGTCCAATGGGGATGACGGGCAAGAACAATATATCAATGACGGTATCTTATCACCACCAACAAGCGTCAACAACAAAAATAATAAGCCAACACGAAAGATTGGTAGTAAACATTTATCAAAGAAAGAAATGATAGGTATATCCGCAATGGCACTACTTCTCATTCTTGCAGTGGGTTCAGGATTAACGATACGAAACAATCGAGCTTCTTCGTTAAATCAATCGAATGACAATTGGAAATGGTACGAAGAAGCTTGTGATGGAGACGGAGGGTATATTGACATAGGATCATACTATTCTACCAAGAGCAGTAAGTCAACGACAAGACCGCCCTCGACATCTAAGAGCAGTAAGTCGCGTACCAGATCTCCGTCGCCTTCAATATATACAGAGTCGTCATCTAAGAGCAGTAAGTCAACCAGATCACCATCACTTTCCAAGAGCAGCAAATCTATGAGTGTATTACGTCATCTCGTTCTGAGCAGGAGTGATGATGAAGAGGAAGAGTTGCTTCCGACCTTAACCATGCTCACACGTCGTCATATTGTAAAGGATGAAATGATCAATTCTGATAAAGCATTTGCGGAGACAGACGAAGAGTTCACAGGAAGAGGAGGACTCCGAAGACGCCATCATCGTGATCTACATAGTAGTCATGACAATTGTGAGTGTGATGACGACGAGTCTAAGTCGGATGAGCTTATTCGTCACCTGGCAGAAACTACACTACTTCCTGAGGCTGAATCGGATGCTGTAGAATATGAAGTGGGCGAAGAACACGATCTGTCAGAAGCTAGCGCATATACACTCCTTCCTGAGGCCGAGACTGAACCTGTTGTTGGTGATGACAAGCGTTACTTGGCTAGTAAATGCAAATGCACTTCCAAAACAACTTCGTACACGTCTTCAAGCAACTCTACTACATATGGGTCGAAATCAAGCAAGAATAGTACAGATTCGAGTACAGATTGGTATGATTACTCCTCAAAGTCGAACAAGAATAGTACAGATTATTCGTATGATTATGCCTCGAAGTCAAACAAAGCTGACACAGCTTTGCCTGATTATGATGATGTATCAGACAGGAAGACAAAGGTAAGTCTTGTTGTGTAAACGTATAAAGTCATATCAAAAAATTGCATGATATGCTCATAATCTAACGACTATGTCTTTCCTACATATCAATTATCAGTGCTCAAAGAGCTCGTATACTAAATCATCTAAATCATCTTCTACCAAGTCGTCTAAAAGTAAAAGTAAAAGTTCCAAATCAGCTCTACCAAGCGCACAGCCATCTGCAAGTTCTCAACCCTCAACAGTTCCATCATACCAACCTTCAAATAACCCATCAGAGAGCTCTCAGCCTTCGGAACAGCCAAGTTCTCAACCTTCAGCAATCCCATCATACGAACCATCGATAGGTTATCGACCTACTTACAATACTTTGCCCTCGCCAACTAAAGATGAAGCATCATCCGACCTTGTTCCTCTCTCAGACTGTCCTCGAGGCTTCACGTGCTTGCGCAATCGAGACTGGTAGGATCAAGATACAACTCAGTTTAACATGGATATCTCGCTTGAAGTAAAAGATCCAGTAGTTGTAGATGCTTTCAAACTCGCCCGAGAAAAGATTATGCAGGTAATCACGGGAGATCTTGATCCCCTAGACAGTGCAGGCTACTCTACAGCAGCAACATACAATAAATGTGGAAATGGAACTTATCCTTCCAAAATAGATGATTCGTTCATCTGTGGCGTTGAAGCGGATATTGATGGTGAGGGCACTTCACTGGGCAACGTTTTGGGTATGGCTGGTCCAAAATATGTACGTCGCGAGTCGCGTACAACCATCACTGCTCAGATGATGTTTGATACTGTTGATATACCTAACATGATATCCAATGGATCATTAGAAGGTGTTATTCGACACGAAATGCTACATGCCATGGGCTTTGGTATTGAATGGAGTGACCCTAACTTGGACCTAGTCACTGTCAGTAATTCTCCAACATCATTTACCTTTAACGGCAAAAATGTTCGACAAGTATGGCAAGCTGATTGGAATTGTGATGGTGAACCACCCGTCCAAGAAGTGACCGGAGGTCATTGGCAAGAATCATGCTTTGTGAATGAACTCATGACTCCGAATATCAGCCCTTCAGGAGAAGCGAATCCGTTTAGTAAGTTGACTGTTGCAGCTTTGAAAGATCAAGGATATGAAGTCAACTATGATGCAGCAAACCCTGACTATGATGGAAGTTACACTACTTGTTGCTCTGGGTTGAATATTTTACCAGCATCTAAACCAACTAAGCCTCATTTGTCAGATGCAGGGAAAGCATACGCCACTTACTACGGTCTTAGGATATTGAAGAGTAATGAACTGCCTATTGAGGAAATTCAATCAATCACAAGTAATAACGAGGACGTTGAGTATGTTGGTGATAAGTTCATTACTATCCTGATGGAAGAAGGTGGTAACATCTATGATGTGCATGTAACTAATACAGACAGAGTGCTTATATGATAAGGCATTATTGTGGGGTAAAAAGGGTCACTCAGGCTATCTCTTGCTTTTACGGTGTTAAAAGTAATATAGGGCTATAAGCTTACATAGTTATGCATATGCAACATATGACTTTTGCTACAAGAGGGCAATAAAAAAGTGCAATCAGCAGATGCTAGTCGTAAATAGATAACGGTTTACTGTCTTTCTTCGATGTGACAATGAATCGAATGGTTTGTACTTACGTGTGTTCATTGGCAAGGATACATACTAATATGTCATAATATGTGTATAGATCGCTTGACTCACAGTATAAAAACATTAAAACTAAAACTAAAACTATGAGCATATGTGTATATGATATGTAGTTACATATCAACTAAAGAGATGTATCTTCATAATATATATGCTTAAAAGTTATTAACTAGTGTCTACGGCCGGTTGATTGGAGGAGGGCAATAAATAAAGAGGGCAGTAATGTGAGATGGTAGTCGTAATTTGATAACGGTTCACTTTTACCCTAAGCGATCTACAAGCAATCGAATCCCTCTATAGTATCAATAATGAGTCCCCTTATCATGACGTCGTCGACCGCCGATTGCGGCAATAGTAGTGTTGGTAATAACAGCGCCTGCAGCAGTAGCCGCCTATCGATCATACAAGAGCAAATCGATTCTTCTGAAACATCAATAAATGGCGGACAAGTTGCATTTGATGATCTACGACGAGATTATAAAGACGCCATACAATGTATAGTCCATTGTGAATCATTAATTAAAACACTCGAATCACAACTAACAACTAAAGATGAAATAATATCCAGTTTAGAAGAAAAGATTGTCCAGATGTCATTAGAATGTGCAATTGCCAAAGCTAATGAGGAAAAATTGCAATTACAACGGAGACAATCATTAGGTATGATGGATTCTTCTATTCACTCTGCTGGAGATATTCGACGTCGATCAACCATGACAGAGCTGGACTCTTCCATCACGTCCGGTGCTGCGGCACATAAAGTCCGTCGTCCATCATGGTCATGTGATGATGATAATATTAATGACTATAATAGTTATGCCGATGAAGATTATAATGATGAGGAGGACAGTCTCGGAGGTGTAGAGGATGGGTTCCAACAAGGTCTTAATAATGTAAATATTACTCCACCCTCCCCTACTAGGAAAGAACAGACCAACGATCGTCGTAATTTGGGAGCAAGGACAATGAGTACACCAATTAATAGTGAACCAGAGTCATCTTTACCCAAGGCTAATACACGGGCATTTGCCAAGAGTTTACCGGGGGGTATTGAATCATCGATATCAGATAAGAATGATCTTGATGAGTAGTGGGAGAGTGCTAGGGAAAACCCTATTGACGATAGTACATCTAGTCGAGGAATCTTGGGATTGTTCAATAGGTCAAGATCGGGATCTGGAAGAAGAAGATCAAGTAATAATGATGATAGGGCTAATTCTCCTCCCACCAGTAAGACACACATGGATACAAGTCATTCTGATCGTGAGGGATTAGATGAGTCTACCTCAAGTCGAGGATGGGGAGGGTTATTCCAACGTAAGCCTCGAAGAGATTCTCGGAAGGAGGTCGAGGAGAATGTTGAAGAACCAATATCATTTGAAACTCAAATGAATGATATTGGTAATCCTCGACGTGGAGTGAGTAAGGCACGAGTGCAGCGTCAGCAATCGAACCGTAACTTCTTATCGGCAGTATGCTTCCCTGACGAGGAAGAAGATTTGACGAAAGGGTTGAATGAAAGATCATTTGTAAAACAATTGAAGGAACTGAAAGAACATGATGAAAAGGAAGCAGCAAGGAGGGTATCTTTAAAGGATAGTTCAAGGAGTTTAGACGCCTTGGCGGAGGAAGCCAACTTAGCTCTTGCGAATGACAACATGACTGCTGTCCAACGAACAATTGCAAGACGAGAGGCAATGAAAAAGAGACGTGCTATGCAGCAGGCAAGCGGTGCCTCCATTTACCAACGTCAACCTCCGGATAGAGGGATGGCAAGAGAAGGATCATCTTGGTATTAATACGTTGATTTAGGTTAGGAGGTTGAAATATTGTACTTAGGTTGTGTATAAAGAGTAAATGGGCAGTGTAGCTGTTGTAAGAATAGTAAAGTTTGGAAATACTTTACTTCTGGCTGTTAGATTATCTATGTGAACGCCCATCTCCCTCTTAGGCCGCACATGAATGGAGTTGGACTTTTTCTAGACAACCTATTCTACCGCTGCTGCTTCCTCCTCCTCAACTGCAACGTCAGGGAAGTTGACAACCAAACTCAAACTAGCATCGTGAAAAACTGGATCGGTAATAGTCAATTCCTCGCCATTTGCCATCAACTCAATCAATGTCTTGTCAAGATTGGCACGTAATGCTTTCTCCAAAGATACAGGCTTGCGCATGTACAAAGTCTTGGATGAGGAAGTAATGCTAGGTGCTTTCAAACGGAACTCACCATCACAGAGTTGTTGAATTAGTGCATTCAATGTCGTGGTGGAGGGGAGGGATAGAGTATGAGTATGTGTGGTACAGACTGGACAGGTATCTTTCTGTTCGTAGACAAATGTGTGTGAGTAGATTCCCTCGGAACCCATGTACATCATGTCTATTTGTCGAGGGATAAGAGAATGAGGGTTGGAATCAAGTAACAACGCATAAACCAAAAAGCATAGAAAAGTACTTACAAGTGTTTAAACTCTGTGAACAAAAGGAGAGAACCTTCATGGCCTCGTTGACACAGACGGCACTAACAATGGCATTTGTACTTGCTACAGCGGGAATAATATTCTTCACAACACCCAATGTCAACATGTACGTTACTCCTTCAATACCAAACTTCTCGGCACGTTGCAATGCACATTCATATACCCACTTCATATCACTGGGTGAATCGGCATCTAATTTCTTGTCGGGAAATTCCTTTGGCCATTGTAATACAAATGCATATGCAATACAATGTTCGGGGATACGAGGAGTCTCGGCAATGGTGCAGAGTGGTACCGCGGCAGACGGTGTAAAAGCATCAAGAGAACACTCAAAGCAAGAGGTAATGCGTGGTAAGATTAGACGAGCTTGACCAGAGAATCCCTCGGTACCCCCATCAATAAAAGGGATGATTGTGGAAGGATCTGGATCACCATCTTCATCCATCTCAACTAAATTGTTGATCATTCCATTGAGCCATCTTTTTTTTAGTATAGAAAGTAAAAGGATGTGAGTAAATGTATACTCTCAACAACAACTTAAATAGACCCACATCTTACCTCCTAGCCTCGACATTATCCAAACCACTAATAACAACCTTGAACTGCTTATAAAATTCAACATCTTTATCTTGAATCTTGCCATGGTAGGGAACTACATTCATCCAAGGGCAGCGTTCATTGATAAATTTGGCAGCAGCATTTGCCTTTGAATCTCCAACATCCTTCTTACGGAACAGGAATTGACGGTTTAGATTGGTCACATCAATAGTGTCTGTATTTTTAGGAGTATATAAAATATAAATAATACACCGACCGAAACATGAGCATAAGATGTGGTAACATGTTTATCATATCAAAGATCAACAAACACAAAGATATATTACATCATAATACCAGTACATATCCAAAAAAATCCATAACACAATCATATACAAATCCATAACGCATATATAAATATACACATAATCACTACTCACCTAAATCCATAACAACAACATCCCTAACAACACCACACATTGCTAAATCCTTGAGAATTTCACATCCTAAACCACCTGCACCGACAACTAAAATCTTTGCATTCCTTAATAAACTACTAGCCCCGCCCTGTCCGGCACTTGTATCAAATTCACCAATGGGTAAACTGCCAGTTTCATTCGAAAATGGTGATTTACGATTTAGCAGTGTGGATAGTGAACCACGTTGACGTCGAGATAGTGGTTTGAAATGTAATTGAGAAGATGTACCTTGGTTGTTAGAAAGTGAACTATTCTCCATCATTTCAGATGTCCTTTTGATTGATGTGTTATCTGGGGCAGCCATTAATTGATATACTAAACTGCACGATGGTTTTGATGCCGTCGAGTACAGTTAATTTGTAAAAGGAGAGGTTATAACATTACCGATCTACAATAGGTACATACACATAATTTCCTTTTGGTTAGAGTTAGAATGGCGATAAAACGTAAAACGGCATCAGCAGTCAACCCCCTTGCTCGTTGGGGGTTGAGACCACTGCAGATCGTAATCCTTTGGCTAGGTTGGCAAAGTGTTTATTCAGCGGTCTGATAGAAGTGTTACCTCGCACAGTAAAACAGGATAGGGGGCTAATAGCGCCAAGACATATCTCGTCTTCAATTGCAAATAAGTATTGTACCAAACCAAACATTTGAATTATTTCTATGTAGTAGTTCTAGAGGTGTATACAAAAGTTAAGATCAACTACTGATGATATTGTAGTATGTATTATATAATCAATATTCATACCTAATCAATACAAATACAATAAAAGAATATGCCGAAACAGATGGTAAATAATAAACCTCCTGCCTTGCAGCAGAAATCCATTGCAATGTCAGCTGATGCAGCATCGCCACCAATTGGAGCAACAATGAAAGAAAAGTTATTCCCTTCTGCCCTTCTCTCAAATACAGAAAGGAATGAATTGCATCAACAAATATACACATATTTTGCATGGCTCAATGAAAATATGGTTACAGCCGCTAACTCTGGTCAACGGGCGAAAGCAAACAATATTGGTTTGGATATAACTGGAATCAAAAATATACTAACATCAATTGAGGAAGGATTGGGAGACAAAATACCAACACTCAAAAAGGTTGCAGAGGATCATTTAAAGAGTAAAAAGCCACCCTCTTTTGAAAATGGTTGTATATCTGAATTGAAAAAGCGAGTAGATAATAATAACCCGGTATCTTGTAAGAAGAGAAAGACTACAGAGAGACAGGAACTGTCTCACTTGTCATTGTTCACTTTACAAGTGCCTCCTGGTAGATTATATTTAGCTATCAAGCTGGAAGATGGCAAGAGTGGTGCCGTAATCACTGATGTTCATGATGTGAGCTTTTACTATTTTCTATGATGAAATGTTTGTATCACTTTCTCTCGCTACTAACTAATCCTTCTCTCTCCATCTTCTACTCACTGATGTTAGCAATGTGTATTTAAGGATCACGTATCAGTTGGAGATCGTATCCTACGTATTGGAGAGCAAACTGTTAAGAAGCTTGAAGATTTAACAGTTGGTATTGATGAACCTAGGGAAATTATCATAGAGAAAACGTCACAGGCCAAGAAGATTCCATCAAAGAAAGAGACCCAAAAGAGAGAGTCTCAAGATACTATATGGGAGACTAGATTCCAAGATCTGTTGATATATTATCAAACAAAGGGAGACTTTAGGGTTCCACGATCGTATACAACAGATGAGGGATCAAAACTAGGGGAATGGGTACATTCGCAGAGGTTCAGTTATAAGAAGAAGAAACCATTCTTTATGAAAGAGAGGGCAGGCAAACTCGATGCTGTTGGCTTTGGTAAGTACAGAGCTTTCTTTGTTACTGTTTCTCGGGTCATCTTGATAGAAAAATGCTTATACTCTTTCCTCATTTATAGAGTGGGAACCGCGGTCAAACGACTTTGCGGTTAACTTTAAAAAGCTGGTTGAATATAAAAATATAAATGGCCATTGCAATGTACCAGATAATCATGTAGGAGGAGAAAGAGATAAACTAGGAAGATGGGTTGCGGGGCTTCGCAATACTAGGGCTGGAACTAGATGTAAGGTCAAAAGAGAAGAAGATGTTAAGAGTGAAGGGAAAGGTGGAGGGAACAAAGGTGGTCATTCATGCAATCTACATCTAACTTCGGAAAGAATTCAGCTACTTGATTCGATAGGCTTTAACTGGGAAGGAAAACAAAGAAGGAAGAAGAGGAAGGTGATGGGTTCAAGTGGTGGTGAGAAAGAGTTGGATCGAGAAGAAGTGACTCAAGAAGAAGGTTATGGTGATGGTAATCTGCAGACAGTTGCTAGTCTATAAGCAATATTTATTGGATTGTATAGGAAGCATTATTTACAATAATTCGTTTATATATATTCCCTACTTTGGTAGAGCAAACTTCACAGATATACAATCCGTCTCGTTCATTCTTCCCAGTGCTTCTTGAATTAATTCTTCTCCGCCATGTATATCCAAACCTAATTTGATATATCTCTTTCCTACCAGTAGTGTCATGAATGGATACTCGTATTTTTCACTCAAATCTCTACATTCATCAAGGCTTGACTTTGCGTCCTCAATTTCAGTACCATTGATTCCAAGTATATCTTCAACTTGTATTTCGAAACTACCTTGCAGCTGTTGTAATAGCTTATGATGCCAATACAACAAGCCGGTCTTCTGATACAAACATAGCAAATAATTCTTTCGTCTCTCGTGATTGCCGGCATCATTTTGCCCCAAGGATTGCCTTAGATATAAAAGTCCTGCTTCACAGTATCGAATTTGTTGCTTTATTGTGTCAGCAGTGGAACTTCCTTGGAGTGCAATATTCCTTATCTCGGTTTCACAAAGCGCAGCTTTAACTGCCTCTATTCCTCTATCACTCAACGTTTCAGTACTTTGTTCAAGCATGGGTCGCTTGTGGTTTATTTCATGAATAGTATCTGATGATAGAACTGATAGCAAGTCTAAGTCACGTGTCGAGCTATCGAATGTCTTGTTTTTGCTCAAAGCGAGTTCTCTGTTTGCCAATTCTTCCTGTAGAGTACCAATTGGTTTGAAGAAATAGCTATATTGTGTTGCATTAATACCGTTAGCAATCTCGGCTGAGCTGCCAAACTCATCAAGTAGAAGATGAAACGACGAAATGGTTCCTTTCGACATTGCTTTCGTACTACTTGCAAACTCATCAAGCTTTAACATTTGTGCCTTCAAGAATTCGATATTGTTGCGAGCCGCAGCAATTTGACCCTTGAATAAGTATGTTGATGCCATTGTCGCGATACAAATGAGACACCAATCCATTCCGTAAGTATTAACCAAGTCTAAACTGTATCTATCATGATCATAGATGTCTTTGATGCCCTCGCATTCTTGTAAAGCTTGAGTAATATTCCCATGTTTTAAGTAGAGATGACTAAGAATACATCTTGTTCGAAGAACGTGGATCATTTGATTTGCCTCTTGAGTGACTGCTACAAATAAGTTTGCCAGGAATGTCTCTTGGACTTGATTAGCACCTATCGGAGAATCGCGATAGAATGTCAACAGGCCAGAAAAGGCAGGGAAGGATATTGCGAGGTCATCTATATCAAAAGTGTCATGTAAACATGACGCGTCACTGCTGAATGAACTGCCATCATCATCATCATTAGAAATATCTTCTCTCTTTGCTAGTCCTTTCATACTTTGCAAGTCTACCTGTCCTAAAAAGGAACCTAGACGAGAAGTCAAATTGATAAATGCATCATCCGCAAGAACCAAGAGCAATAGAAGAATTGCTTGTATATAAAGCTCTGATCCGAACAGGTAACCATTCTGTTCTATTGTACCAACAGACTGGCCAAACTTTTGCAAAACGACAAGACTCTTCTTGAAGGCAAATAAGTCCGAATCAAATGAAATTCTGATCCTCTCCTTTGTTAGCTTGGTGAGGGTTTTGACAGTGTCATTCAGCTGATCTCCTCCAATGGTCCTTATCATTTCACCAGCAATATGTCGCCTTTGCTCAGAAGATTCATCTATTTTCACTTCTATTGTAGATGCCTTGTGTAGGACCTTCTCCAACATCAAGTATGCACTCAATAAACGGCCATGGGCTTTATCTCTCACTCCTAAACTTGCAAGCGCATCACTAGAATCAAAGTAATGAAGCATGGCAGGGATGGGCACATCCGCAAGGTCATAATGAAGTGCTATAACATGAAACAACTCCCAATTTGTAGTCGATACAGATATTATGTCAGTAGAGAGTGATGATGATTCATTGTCACCTAAACTTGTATCTCCTCCACCTCTTCTAAATGAGGAGGAGTAATATGCTGCGACCTCAAAATGTGTTCGCTTTTTCTGATCTTGGAGCATAAGCCCATTAATCGCGCGCCGCTCGTGATCACTTCTGAACCTATAGGCTATAGAATCCATGGAACTTAAGTCACTCATTTCTACATTGATCTCGTCTAGAAAGTTGTGAGCTACCAACGATTCAAGCATCTGTTCGAAATTGTCTTCTTGAAACATGATGTTAACTCCATTCTCGCCTATACCAACAGTGGTTGGTACATCACAACCTATAGAACTTGGCACTTGGAAATCACCATCACTATCATAATCATTATCACTGTCGTCATTAGCTAAGGTGGCATCTTCATTTTGTGATACCGCAAGGAAGACTGCTTCCAGCAAGTTTTGGGAGAAGGAATATTGCTGTTGTATGTTTGATGGGGGCAAGGAAGAAGGATGAATGGGTTAGACGTGCACAACTCATTACGTACACACACTCATTGTAACATACATCAAACCCAGCTACTGACGCAATCTTTAACAACATTTGCTCCTCCGGCTTCATTTGATCTGTTCTAAAATATATGATTTCTTCAAAATCGGATGGTGTATCATTCAAGAAAGCGTGTGTGTAATCTAGAAGGTCAATGGATGTATCATCATTTTGATCTCGTTCATACTGTGTACAAAATGTATGAGCTAGCCTAGAGGTGGCGTGACACATACCACCACACAGCTTAAAAATCTTATCATGGACTTCTGGTTGATCAATAATACCGCATTCCTCCGATGAAAAGTCACGACGTAGAGACCATTTGAAAAGATCAAACACTGTTTGCTTATCAAGAAGTTGTAAGTTTTTGGTCTCCACATGAATGTTCTGTTCTCCCAAGATGGAGGTAAGGAAATTACCACTTTCAGTGCTCGTGTCGCCCAGTAGAGGATCGTCATCGTGATGGGGAGTAGAATCGTCAGCCCCACCAATAATTAGCAAGTTGGCATTAGTACTCAAGATTCGGTTTAAAACTTTCTTTGAATAGCTATCGATCTTGTCCATATCTATCATGGCAAGAATACACGGCTTTCCTCGAAGCTCAAGGTATCGAACGATCAAAGCTGACAATACAATGCAACATTTCTCTACCTTGAGCCCTTCTTTTAAGCGTTTGGCCTCAATCGATGTTTTTATTAAAGGAAACCCTTTGTAGACAAAGTCGTTGATAAGAGATAGATATGGTGTGAGTTCGTCAGGCACAATATTAGTCCGGTTTGGGTATGCTTGAGTCTGAAATGATTGATTGGCAAGAAAAGATGCAAGGACAGATGAGCGTTTATGACGTTTCTTCAATGATATAAGCCTTTCTCTTGACTCCTTGTGATATAGAATCGCTCTAGTAATGATGGGGATGAGGCAATAGAAGGGGTCGTCGTGAAAACAGCGGTTCGCTTCTAGTATCACTGATGTCCTTTGTAGATCTGGATGCTTCAATACTGCAGATATGAATGCGTCTTTCCCCTTTCCCTCATCACCCTTAACGAGAAGTATAGAAGGCTTGATTTGGGTGGTAGATTCGTTATGATTGGACTTGCGTGTCTGTAGGATCTTATCAACAATGTCAAGCACCTCATCTCTCTGACTGAAAAACGAGACCACATCATCTTGCTCGTTATTCTTCTTCTCCTTATCCTGAGTAGGCATGAAGAAAGGCACCGGCTCGTCGTATCCTTTCAATCTATGTGTTCCACTAATGGTGAAGGTATGTCTTCGTCCAGTTTGCATCTTGAGCTCCTCATCACAATTGATTTGACCAAATGCTCCAAAGGCCATTAACCGAGCCGATAGATTCACCGAGGGGCCTAACAGACTATATTCATATCGCTGGAATGAACCTGTCTCACCACAGAATATCTTGCCTAATGTAATACCAACACAGCACTGAATATCCATGATATCTAATAGCTTCTTCTGTGCTTCTTTTGCTGCATCTATAGCTATGTCCGAAGGGTGTAATATCACTGATCCCCGAAGTCCAAAACTAGCAATAAACACTGTGCCCTTGTCATCGTTTATGAACTGTCTCACTTGACCACTGCGAGATGTGACACTTTCTGATATTATTGAATAAATGTTCTGGAAATTTTCGAGTAGGACATAATCACCACGTGTATCTTCTGGAAGAACAGGCTCGTATTTGATACTAATGAAGAGAATAACAACCCGGCGGAGCTCGGCAGTAAACTTCCCAACAACATCACGAGTAGCCTCGTGACGGTGACTCTCAAGCAGACGCATAATGTCCAATTGAAGTGATGAGTTTTCACTCTCTTCAAGGGTAGTAGAACATGTACTTATCAAATCTCCAATCATTGATTGAGCGTCACTCTTAACAAATGAAGCACCTCCCCTTTCTTTGAAACATAGCAGCATGTCATCAATTGTTGATTGACTCGTTGGGCAATCAACTCGTTGAAAATTGCTTTCTATACTCGTGAAAACCAGTTTGGATGCCAACTTGGTCTCGTTTGTCTTCAATAAGCTGTAGACTGATGGACTCACAACGAGCTCCCCTGGGCCGGCTAAGCTTTCTGCTTTTGCAACGTCCTTTAAGGGTCTTCCAACCAAGAAAAACTCTGCTCTATTATTGGCAACGACATCGATTCCTACCATGATTCCCTCACTAACACCACAATATACAGTCAGAGTGGATCCTCGTTCTTCGTATTCGGTATTCTTGTCCTGAATTCTGTACAATACTTCTCCTTGGCCGCGAAGACTAGTCTGCGTAGAACCAGCGGATGATCCGCCCGACACAGCCGAACTCCGTCGTTTGTTGTAAGACTTTGAAACCTTGTAGTTGTTGCATTCCGTGTTAATGGCGATAGCACATGTAGTGCACTTTTCTATATTCATAGCGTGAGAAGTATCATCGTCAGTATTATTATCACTGAAATTATCACTTAAGCCACCAGATGTCGTCCAAATAGCATACAAGGCATCCCCAGCAAACTTGACAACCTCCCCACCAAAGCTCATCACTAGATTGATTATCTTTGTAAAGTATATATTGATAAATGTCTTAAAGTCCTCCACAGGGTAATTTTGAGATAACTTGGTAAAACCAGAAATATCTACAAATAGTAATGCACCACGATGTCGTTGTACTGAACCTGCCGATTGATACTTGGCTACAGCATCGCGTAACGTGTGTATTTCTCCAAATGATCTGTCACTAGTTGAAGCATCTATTGAGGTGACACTACTCCTAAGCCGTGAAATCTCATCCCGGTCCTGTACTTCATTTCGTAATGAATCGATTAGTTGTTGGACTAATAACTGCGGTACAATTGCATTAACAGAGCTGTCAACATCATTTTCATAGGATAGTCCCGATGATGCACTTTTACCCCACTTGGCTAATGATTCAGAACCTTGTCGAGATGATCTGGACCCTGCGAATGACACTCGGCTCGTGGCGGTCTCAACAGTACCGGGTATTGAAACTATCGAGTTGTCATCATTGTCATTCAACCTAAATGAGGACTGAGATCTAAAGGAGGATTGCAAATCGTCATGATTCAGCATACGTGGAGATGTCGTTGACTCGACGTTTGATTCATCGAGGAGACTGTCACCCATTGTATCTCCCAACTCTTGGAACAAGGTAATATCAGCCAATCTATCTCTTGCTTCTTCTACTTTCCCCCCTGCCTCAGAGGTATTGACAACTTTCATCGTATCACTACGATCGTTACTAGTCATGAAAGACCGTCTCACTACGACTTGCTCTTCACTATTACTACTCTTTCTCATTGGAGTTGTAGCATTACATGGATCACTCGTAGCAATGCTACTACTCGACAATGGTACAATAGGCATGGGAGGAGGTAATTCTATCATCTCAGCCTCCTCTACCATTAACCTAGTACATTCTCTACCACATCTAATCCATTCTTCTTTGTTCCTGATTGCCAACTCTGCAAACTTTACATGTTTAGAATCGTCTTCTTCTAACAATTTAAATAAGTTACATGAATCCAATCGTTGTGCTAGTGGTATAATGTAATGATCGAAGAAACCAATCTGTGATTCATACCAATTTTCATGTGGCGGCGGTGGTGGTTGGGATTGGTTCTCTATAACCCCATTATCAGTAGTTTGTTGTTCATATTGATATGCTGCCAATACCTCATGATACAAATGTTTATTCCATTTGGTAAATGTTGTAAAATGTTGCATCGTATGCGATACGTCTGCTACCTGTATAATTTGTTCACAAATCGCACGTGCTGCTGCTGATGATGATGACGTGTGATTTGGTATCGACGGTAATGCTATTGAATCATCGTAGTCATGTTGTTCTTCACCTTTCTTGACGTCATCGTTATTTGATTGGTGATTTAGAATACTGCTTCTTGACGATTCCCTACTCATGGTGGTATTATCTGTAACAACTGTTGACATACTACTCCGACGTTCTGGTCTACCCAGCTTCTTCTTCCTCCGTCGTTCCCCTTCATGGTTTGGAACATCGCTATGTCGCCTGGGTGATGATACTTCTTCTACTTCTTTACTTTGACGGCAACATGCCCTTTTCCACTTCTTCATACCCAACTCTCTTCGTTCCTTACTTGCAATATCTGTACATAATACTAAATCTGTAACAGTTTTGTAAAAGGAACTTTGACCATCATGACCTAACCCATTATGTAATATACGTGCAAATTCGTCATATTCTCCTCCTTCTCCGCTTTCGGCCTCGTCTCCGTTGTCTGATTCACCCAGTAATAAACTTAAACCAATAGTAATAGAATTACATTCCGCATAGCTACCTAAACATTCATCATACTGTCCATGATACCGTAGAGCAATTTCATCACAGTTTTTTAATAATGTACTATTTGGTACACCCTTGTGATCAATATCATGTAATAATGCCGCGAAGACTATAGTAAAATGTAACCATGGATCATAAATTGTTGAGGATGCATCATGTACTACTTCTTTCAAATCATTATTATTATTATTTGATAATGACGGATTACACAATTGCAACATGTAACATATATTACATGCACTTAACATAACATGACTTGCATGCTCAAATGTATGAAAACCAACATTATGATATTTGTTTGATATTGATTTAACATAATTATATATCTGCTTTGATAGGTTGGGTGATATATGTTTATACTTCTTGTTTGGTGAGATGTTTTTATCCTGTGGTGGTGGCTGTTGAATATGTTTTCTATTAGTAGTATTCACCCTATTATTATCATATTCCAAGGCAGTATTTAATAAATCAATTAACATTATTGCATTCCTTTCAATTGCTGCCTCTTTGTTGAAACTACTCTTCTCTATTTTTTCATGCTCGTTGTTATTATCACTATTGTTATTCTTATTTTCTTCTTTCAATAATGATGATGATTGAAAACGTCCCAAGTTATCCCAATCAACATACTTAGCTGGGTTTAGTAGAACAGTATCGGAGTTATTATATTTATCATAATTTAGTATACTGGATTGTGTTTTGTCATCGATGGCAGCATCATCGCCAACACTACCATCGTTGCAACCACTATCTATTGCAATAATGCTACCATTGCTTGATGTTGAACCCATAATTTGATATTAGAATTAAAAATTTTAATTGAGCCCCTAACAATAAGTGACAACTATAAAATGAAAATATCTGGGATGGTGATTATCTATAATATATCGCACAAAACAGACGGCATTAATGCTTCGTTTGGTTCGAATGATATCGAGATCATGTTCATAAATCCTTCTAATAGGATGGAAGTAGTAATATGAGCACTGAGCAGTGTACGAAGGAAGAGTAAGCCTTCAGAGTCCTTGCTCCTATTTGGCGAGAAAACAGTAACTCATACATAGAGGTAGTACGAAATGCTTACAAGTGGAATATGACAGGGGCCCTAGAAATATGCTGAATGTGTTCATCACTTTGTTATACACATATACAATGCCAATCATCTACTATTCTAGTTAGCCTACATCTCTGAGGTGCCACTTGATGGCCAAACATTGCCTGAAAGCCAGCAGAAATCAAAATCTGAGGCAAAAGAAATCTGCCCCCATGTGGCTGTAAAAGTATGACAGAGGGCCCTAGAAATATGCTGGGAGTGTTCATCACTTTGTTATACACATATACAATGCCAATCAACTACTATTCTAGTAAGCCTGCATCTCTGAGGTGCCACTTGATGGCCAAACATTGCCTGAAAGCCAGCAGAAATCAAAATCTGAGGCAAGAAATCTGCCCCCATGTGGCTGTAAAAGTATGACAGAGGGCCCTAGGAATATGCTGGGAGTGTTCATCACTTCTTTATACACATATACAATGCCAATCAACTACTATTCTAGTAAGCCTACATCTCTGAGGTGCCACTTGATGGCCAAACATTGCCTGAAAGCCGGCAGAAATCAAAATCTGAGGCAAGAAATCTGCCCCCATGTGGCTGTAAAAGTATGACAGAGGGCCCTAGAAATATTGTGGGAGTGTTCATCACTTTGTTATACACATATACAATGCCAATCAACTACTATTCTAGTAAGCCTACATCTCTGAGGTGCCACTTGATGGCCAAACATTGCCTGAAAGCCAGCAGAAATCAAAATCT
>Ga0214477_100922_pt1 | contig 17542 bp, 14 predicted proteins | sample M1_20Mar14CPVII9_FD_165058 | JGI IMG/M metagenome (GOLD analysis project Ga0214477, IMG submission 165058) | Marine eukaryotic communities from Monterey Bay, California, United States - M1_20Mar14CPVII9sort6BwellC16 | ecosystem: Environmental > Aquatic > Marine > Unclassified | place: USA...
GCCTTTTATTCTGCTTGCTCATCAAGAAGAAGAACAATGGGATATATTATTGTTTCAATTGTCTGTTTTTGATTGTCCAATATTATAGTAACTTACTAGCTTCTTCTCTAGTTTTCTTTTAAAATCATATTGGAGATACTCAAGCATATCATGTGAGGCTATAAGATTAGGTATGTACATTTTGACCGAGCTGGCATCCTCTCACTTCTTATTCATCCAATGATTGTTTGTATATTACAATCTATACATTATGAACATGTTGCTGACTTTCTAATTCAACGACAGTATTTGCTTCACTGTTAATATCCCCAATACCGAATGAACTTCTACAGATTGGACAGACATCATTAATTAATAACCATTGTTTTATACAAGTTGTATGAAAGATATGTCGACATCTAATTCCCGTCGGACTATTCTGTTGCCGTTGTTGTGTACTGACATAATCGCCAATGTTGAAAGGAGCCAAACATATATTACATTCTTCTCCGCATGTGTTATGTACATCTGATATAAGAATAGTATCTTCGCCGCCACTATCACCAGTACTACTATTAACAATTTGCTTTGTTTGCAATACTTGCAATATCCTTTCTTTCCTCTCTTCCTTCTTATGCCTTTCCTCCTCTGATTCTTCTTGTATATTAGTATTAGATGTCTCATTTTCTATTGCGTCGTCTTGTTCATTGGGATCATTTTCACCGACTTTAACTTTTTGACAGTAGAAGTATATACCAGTTGCTACTGCCCATATTACCAATAGAACTATGCAGAAGGTGATACGATCCATAGAGTTTGTGATGATTTGCAGCGTCGATACAATGATGGGTTGATGTATAGGGTATCCTTCTCCTCCTCTCAAGTCAATCGAGATAGTAGTTGAAAAGAAGATAAAAACCAGCCGTACTATTCGTATATCATATTCTTCCCAGTCCATCAGCCAAGCTCATTATCCACAACTATAATATATCCCATTGTTCTTCTTCTTGATGAGCAAGCAGAATAAAAGGCAAAAAAAGATTTGTCGACATTTTGCATTGGTATCCTCCCACTAATCTAAGCGTCCAATCCCCTCTCTCTTAATACTATGCCCTAACTTCAACATTGCCTTGTTCATATCCATCCATCCAATACAATTGGTACGCTTACAGAGTAAAGTGGTAGACACTTTGGGTCGATAAGCACTTAACAACGCACTCTAATCAACATGATGTTTTTCAATCACAATTCACAATATCTTAATTTCGATTATCTCCCTCCTCTTCTTTGTTGCAGTAACTACAGCAGCATCTTCCTGCACAGAAACATCATACTTTGGATATAATACAGACTTTGTTCATATATACAATACAAAGAATGGTACCGAAAGTCCTGGGGATACTTGGACATGGCATGCTAATGTAACATCGGCCGGGGGAGAAAGCGATGATGGGTACAATCCCGACCTATTGGTTGGCGAATTAGTAGGATATTGTATCCGTATTCCAAATGGATATTGGGAATGTGATGAAACAATAATCATGAATGGTTTTGGTAGTTTGTATGTACATTATGTTCAAATGCCTCCCGCAACACAATCAACAGCAGGTATTCTTGGAGGAACAGAATCGTACAAATCAGGTGTTTCTGGTCAAATTGTATTCACTGCACCAAGTACAGATGATGGGCCGTGGGGAATTAATATGGAATTATGCATGCCTTCATCTACTTCTTCTTCGTTACCTTTACTCTATGGTGGTAGGAAGCTAACAGCATTACTATTTGGCTTGATGTTGTTTTTGTAATAGAGAGTTTTGAACGGGATCTATGTATATATTTGGCAGGGAATTAATGTACGATGTATAGAAAGAAGAGTCAAAATGTATAGCATTACTAATAACCTATACTAGATTCTTCTTAAGTTCTATTCTTCTATAATCATTTGGAGATGCCTCGATTAGCAATTCTTTGGCTATAATCCAACCCCAATCTTTATCGTTATTATTCTTTGCAAGTCCAAGTGTTTGTACAAGTGGTGCCGCAAGTATTGCAATTACCGGCGGTGCTACGGCATTACCCAAATGATGATAGGCACGTTGAGAACATAGATGAAATGTTTCTGGAAAGCCCTGTAATCTTGCAACTTCTCTATGTGAAAATCGACGCCACTTTATATGTTCATCTTCATGTGATACTTTTGATTCCGACATATTACTACTACTATTATTCGGCAATACTGGAATGAATTGGGAACCAACCATGTAACTTGAATAACTAGATTCTATAGTCTTGGATGGTAGTGAAACATCACAAAGGAAGCGAGACCCCGGATATTTTTGTGTATATGTTTGTGCTTTGACTTTATTCAATTGATGTGGTGTGAGTGTTAGACTTTCAATATCTTCTTCTGATAGTACGTCTTCTTTACTTTGTTGTTGTATGATGTCTTTGACTCCTCTACCAAGGTTTGGTATTGATGGAAATGTATATTTGCAATCTAAATCATTTCGTATTCCAATTATGTATAATCGTTTCCGTTCTTGAGGTAATAAACTAACAGCATCAACTAACTCAAAAAAAACAGTATATCCACACTCCTCTAATTCTGTCCGTATAATTGTAAATGTATTCCCATTATCATGTAATAATAATCCTCTAACATTCTCTAATAGAAATCCTTTGGGTTGTTTATCTTTCAATATACGAGTGATCTCCCTAAACAACATTCCCTTTTCGGTATCAGCCAAACCTGCTTTTGATCCACTACTGGAGAATGGTTGGCATGGAAAGCCACCAACTAATAAATCATGTTCGGGTATTGAATCGGAAGGTATACGATTTATATCACCAGCTGGTCTATCACCATTAAAGTTCATTTGATAATTCTTGATACAGAATCGATCTACTTCCGAGGCAAAGACGCAACGTCCTCCTAGTCGATCTAAGGCTAGTCGGAAACCACCTACCCCAGCAAATAATTCAATATATGAAAATCCATCATTAGTAGTTGTTGTATTAGTAGCAGCAGAAGAGGAGGCTGCAAACTGTCCAAGATCTGGCGGTGTTTCTCTTTTTGCAAATTGCAAATAAGATGATGCATTAGATGTAATGTTTGGACAATCTTTAGCACGATGGTCAAGCTGTCCACATTGATAACATGATCTTTTCTTCTTCTTTCTCTTCTTATTGTTAGTGAGTGTTTCATCCATGGTGCAAGCTGTACTCAAATCCTCCGCCGCCATGATCTCTGTTTCAACTTATCGGATTGGTGAATGAAAAGGATACCATGACATTTTGCATTGCTCTTTCTCCTTTGTTTGTTTGATGTCTTCCTCCTCTCTTCATGGGGTGAATATGTTGTTTGGATTATAGGCAGGGCCTGGATATAGTGGTGGAGAGCAGATAATTCACATGATTTACTGATGTGCTGTGAGAGCTAAGGTACGCTGAACTCAGTAGGTATTGCAACTAGAGAAGATTTCATTCTCTTCTAATAAACCGTACAAGTGTGTGGTAAATAATAAATACTTGGGGTATTAATCGGACAGCTATTACAATAGTAGTAGTTCAGCATTAGTAGTATTTATATTTAGAATAAAGAGATAGATTAATACAGTGATACGACAAAATGGAGAGTTTCACAGAAGATACACTGTTCACTATTACATCATATCTTACCTCCCATGATATTGTTAATTTTGCATTGACATGCAAACACTACGGTGGCAAGCCAGGAAGTGTAGGCACTGATAATAATAAGAAGAAGACAAAGCGTCGTAAGAAGAACAAAACTACTACCAATAATGATGATCAGTCAAGTAAGGAAAGACAATGGTCGTTGATGGAAGAGATGGCAAAGAGAAGAGTTGAGGATATAAAGAAGGATCGAGATTGGCAAGAGAAGTGGCGAGGTACTGATGTATACAAACTAACGTCTCGTACCGGTAATGAATCTTGGATTAGAGTTGACAATTGTATACAAAAGATGATTTCTGAATTGGTATTTAGTCGATTGGATGATGGTCTTACTTATGTTAAAAGAGACCCATCACATTTACAAATGAAACGAAACAATGAGTTTTCATCATCACGAGAAGGCAGTGCAATGTGTCAAGATGTTATGAAAGAAGGGATACATTATGCTCTGCTCACTGTAACAAAAAGAGGATGTATCAGGGCTGGTATTTATGATGTCCAAACTGAGAAAAGCTGGGGCCGTGGTAATATAGCGAGTACTAATGGCGAGGGTAATGCTCTAATTTGTTCCGCCATTAGACCCGTGGGAACTGTTATAGGTCTTCTACTTGATTTTGAAGAAGATAAGCTACAGATATATGTTGATGGTGAAATCAAACACCAATATGAAAATCAATTTGTTGGAAGACAATTTAGGTGGGAGGTGTCAATTATATATAGAGGAGAATGGGATATAATTGGAGGAAGCTTGCCTAAAGGTGCTGTGAAGATTGAAGGGGGGATTCCTCCATAGTTATTGGTATAAACAGTTACGCACTACATCTTTTAGGAGACTCTAATTAATTTAACTTTCATCACATCATTGAAAAGGAAGGGAATTATAACTTTTATCTTCACTTTCTTGAACTTCCTAATACTAATACTAACATAGTAACACAACACACACTTACTCAACGATCACAGCTTCCCCAAGAGCCTCTCGGCAGGTTAATTCTCGTCGTCTTCTGCTTACGGTGGAAGTGGGGGTGGGGGTGCTGCAGTTGCATCTAAATCGATAGAAAAGTTGTCTGCAACAGACGCACACTTCCCAATCCCTCCTATTAATGACCTGACTACACCATCACAAACTTCACCTGCAGTATTACCAAGTAGAAGCTCCTTGTTATTGATCCAATTGACTTTCAATTTGCCAGTACCTTTCGCATTGACGGCAGCTGCCCCACCAGCATTAGATGCTTCGTTCAATTCGAAAACGGAGCTTAGAACAATCAATCCATCTGTACCGCTTGAGGTTTCTACAGAGATTGCTCCTCCCCCTCCAACATCATCACGGGCACTTTGATTAGCCTGAACTGCCTTGTTCTTCTTGAATATCGAATCTGACACTGTAAGGTCACCTTTAAAGACTCGAACTGCTCCTCCTAAGCTGGCTGCCGCACTACTAGTAGCAGTAGTTTCTGCAACATTATCAAGGAAGATGCATTTGTTGAGTACAGTTTTTCCATTACTAACAGAGATTGCACCACCAGCCTGATATAAAAAGTAATGAGTATGATGTGAGATTTTAAAGCACACTGGCACTGGATATGAGTAACATTCGTATGATACTTACAACAAAGTCAGATGAGCTATTGGCACGATTGTTGTAGAACAAACAACGGTTGAAGATGCTAGTTGGTCCCTGAGAAAAACGTATAGAACCACCATTTTGTCCATTGGGTGAAATATCATTTGCAAAGCCATTAACGAATGAAAGTCCACTGAAGGTATAGGAAGCGCCCGGACCATTATTGCTGAAGAAGTGTCTTGTAATTCCGTTACCATCTAAAATACAGCTACCATCGGGTCCTGCACAAGAGATGATACGGTTCAAAGGGCAGCAAGATAACATGATTTCACTGCTGAAGTCGACTTTCCCTGGGCAAAGACGTACCTCTCCACCTGCATTCGAGCTGATAAGAGTACGAAGCTCGTCGCTTGTTGTCACGTGATCACAATCCTTTGGACTAAAGGACATAGATGATGAAGATTCCATAAGAGAGATGACATTGTCGAGTACATCATTTGTGGTATCGTCCCCTGTCGAGGACTCTTCAATCATATGACGAAGAGCAGCAGCGTTTGTTGGGTTTGCATGCATGCATACTAATCCTGCCACGGCGAGGACGGTTGAGAGTGGTTTCTTAAGGAGCATTGTATTGTAAGTATTATATAAATTGGAGTAAGGTGTGTGTTGAGATTTATGAGCCCGTTGTTAGTGTAGAGCAACTCTCTTAACGGCTCTACTCACATAATATTTTTACTAACATCTGATGTGAGTAGAGAGTATAGCGGCCAAGATACCACAAAAGAAGGATACCTACTGCTGATTTATTGTGATGATAGTTTATAGTCGCAGCAGTGTCCAACAGTATTTGATCCTTCTTCTTCTGGTGGTCTTCTTATTGGGGGTGTTTCGTCTATCCTGATGGCTATAATCTACATTCATAAAAGGTTGCAACTTGCAACACTCATGATTTGTGAATCAAGGATACCTAGCTAGCCTCTTGACTTTTCATATGACCTATGTGAGTATCGTAGGTATGCATGTACGAGTATATCTTCATAAACTCTACTTTAAGCGTTAGCCAGTTATGCTACCGCAACTGCATCATCTACAAAACTTTCTGCCTTGGAAATGATTGCATCGATATCGTCACATTGTGGCACTTGACCTTGGGCATTCCCCGGCTTACCCCCACCTCTTCCTCCGACGGAATCGAGTACATCCTTCAGCCATTCATTAGCCTTTAAACCCGTCTCCTTCATTAGAGAATCCGGAACAATTGAAAAACATAATACCTTGCCTCCACTTCCAACTTCTTCTTCACTTATACCCATGAATGCCAAGTCGGGAGCTAGCTTCTGGACTGCCTTGATCACCTTCTGAGAAGCCTTGGAGTCGGCACCTATATCCAAGTTCAGTACTAGTGATTTCTTCCCACCGGCCAATGCCTGTTCAACCTCAACCTTTACACCATTTAGACATTTATCCACCCGACCAGCAAGTAATCGTTTCTTGGCCTCAATACCCTTCTTTTGGACAGCTTCGATACGTGCTCGAAGTTCTGATTTTAATGCCGCAGATAGTTCAGCTGCATCCAAGTCTTTACGAAGAGCACCTGCTTGTTTATCAAGGTCGGGTGTTTCATCTGCGTCTATTGACTCTAGAGCGGCAGCTCTATCTTCAAATTTGGTACCTATATAATGATTAGAAGAGATGACGAGATTTGAGCAGGCATATGTGACACATGATATGATCATAAACGTTTTCAAACAACTCTTCTACTTACCTTCCTCTATGGCCTTCTTGGCAGCATCTCGAGTCAAGGCTGTAATTCTTCTTATACCCTTGGCCACGGCTGTCTCTTCTGTTAGTACGAATGCTTCAGCCTCGGCTGTATTTGCAATATGTGTACCGCCACAAAATTCTACAGAACAGTCATCTCCCACCTTTACAACTCGGACAGGATCGGGATATACTTCACCAAACATGGCACGAACGCCTGGTATAGACTTGGCATCATCCAGTGCCATAACTTCGGCAGTAACAGGTATAGACTTTTCAATTGTATCACGAACATAAACTTCGGTATCTTTCAGTTGAGCAGCAGACATGGCCTTCTTGTGGCTAAAGTCGAATCTAAGCTTTTCATCATTGCATTGACTACCACGTTGGTCACAGCCTTCACCAAGTACTTCACGAAGAGCGGCGTTGAGAACATGTGTCATGGAGTGGTTAGGTGCCACATCTCGTCGTCGGGCATAGTCTACTTCACATTTGACACTAGATCCGACCGAGATTGATCCCTCTGATATTACTCCCGAATGTAAAATGTAGCCTCCATAAACTTGTACATCATTCACAACTAGCTCTCCTCCGTCAAATGTAATAGTACCCAAGTCAGCATCCTGACCACCAGCCTCGGCATAGAATGATGAGTTATCCAATACCAATCCTATTGTACTTCCTTCCTTGGCAGACTCTCCATCCTTTAAGAACCCATCTGATGTGAAGATTGCCTTGACATTTGCCTCAACTATCTCATCCCAAGCATATTTGGATGAATCATCTGTAACATCAATCCCCTCATCAGCCAACCATGACGTTTGTTCAGCAATTAACTCTAATCTTTCACCCGTAAGTCCCTTGGCTGCCAATCGAGCCTCACGTGAACGTTTCTTCTGACCTTCCATCTCAGCCTCAAACCCATTCATATCCACAGTCATATCTGCCTCCTCGGCCATTAACTCGGTTAAATCAATAGGAAAACCTAATGTATCATATAAGAAGAATGCCTTATCACCAGAAACTACCTCCTTGGATTCACCTTTAATTTCTTCATCAAAGTACTTAATACCACGATCAAGCATGGTTGAGAATGCTTGTTCTTCCTCCTTGACAATATCAACTATATTGTCTTGATTCTTAATAAGTTCGGGATATGCCTCACCGAATGTATCAACAACCACGGGTACCAACTTGGCAAAGAATCCTGGTTCACATTTCAATATCTGTTGTCCATATCGTGTCGCTCGTCGTAATATACGACGTAGGACATATCCTCTCCCTTCATTATCAGGCACGGCACCATCTGCCAATGCAAATGTTAATGTCCTTGCATGATCGGCTACGGCACGATATGCCGTATCCTTTAATGTAACATCGTCCTTACCCAACTTACCCTCATACGGTCCAACACTTGATAAACTTTCAATTGCCTCAAATAATGGTTGGAAGGCATCAATATCATAATTTGAATCCTTGTCTTGTAACAAACTGCATAAACGTTCTAATCCCATACCAGTATCAACATGTTGATTTGGCAATAGTGACAATCCATTCTCATCACGGTTGTATTGAATGAAAACTAAATTCCATATTTCAATAACGTTAGGATCATCTTTATTAACTAATGAGGATGCATCTCTATTGCCTATACGATCGTAGTGTAGTTCAGAGCATGGACCACAGGGACCTGTGTCACCCATCTGTTGTTATTTAATTTGTGTAAAAGTTTTGAGGCGTATCGTATCGTATAATATGGCGAAAAGAAATACATTATATGAGTCAAGGATTTGCAAAATATCATGTGCACACATCCAACAACATCAACAATAACAGTAACTCACCTCCCAAAAGTTATCCTTAGCATTACAACCTAACACCCGTCCCTCTGGTAAATATTCCAACCAATAATCCCTCGCTTCTAAATCAGCCTCCAATCCTAATGTATCATCTCCCTCAAAGTAGGTAGCATACAATCGATCTTGTGGTATACCATAAACATTCGTTAATAAATCAAATGCATACTCTATAGCTTCCTTTTTAAAATAATCACCAAATGACCAGGAACCTAACATTTCAAAGAAGGTATGATGATATGTATCTCGTCCTACATCTTCTAAATCATTATGCTTGCCACCGGCACGTATACATTTTTGTGAATTGGTTGCACGTTTTAATGTTGATAATTCCGTACCGGGTTGTGCTTGTCCTAAGAAGATTGGTTTGAATTGATTCATACCCGCGTTTGTAAATAAGAGAGTGGGATCGTTTAGTGGTGCGGATGGTGAGGAGGGGATGAATTTATGGGAATGGTTTTGTGTAAAGTAGTTGATGAATGTTTGACGAATTTTAGTTGTTGGCCATTGCAACTCTTCTGTATCTTTGTTGGTTGATGATGAGTGGAGTTGTGATGTTGTTGGGCGGATTGAAGATTGTACAAATGATAGTCGAGCATACTTTTGTTGCTTATTGTTCTTGGTAGCAGTAGTAGTACTAATGATGGAACGACGAGTAGTTGTTGTAGGTGTAGTAAAAGCACGGCAACATTTAGTTGTAGTTGCTGCCCATGAGAGCATCATTGATAATGCTATGATGCGCATTTGTTTTTATATATATAACGCGGTTAACTATAGTATATCTTAGAGGACTATTGCGATATATCGGCGGCGCTAGGTTTGTTGTAGCGGAATTGTGATGCTATGTTTGGGTGATAATGAGTCAGTCACACTCTGGTAACATCCTTTAAATCACGGAAAAAGCACAATAAATCACGGGTAATTCACGTTACTAAGATTTCCTATCTGGATCTTTGCCATCCCTATTGTACGATAACAATGACCATAGGATAGGATTAGTAGTATAAGCTTGAGCCCTCTTGTGTAGTGTATTAGATTGTCGATTTATTGGTGCGTAAGATTGTCCATTTCATAGTAGACATCACATTGCGGTAAAGTTCATTAGAGATCCATAAAATCATTCGATTCACAATATGAAGATATCAATTGCAATAATCTCAGCGGTAGCTGCTGCCATCAACAGCGGCACATCAGCTACTACTACTTCATCATCACCTCAACGTCGTCGTACGATCCAAAATAAACATCAATCTATTGAACATGTAGCTGACATCAGCAACAATAATTATGACCCATACATCGGCCTAGACAATAAACAATCAAGTCGTAATCTTCAATCATCCATGTCAATGTCCATGGGTATGATTGAAGAAGAAGTAACAGATAATGTACCCTCCGATCAATCTTCCGAAACTGAAATCCCTCCCGATAATAATACCGACCATGATACTAGTAACGCACCCAAGTGTTCAGCAACATTAATGGCACGTCATCCAACATGTAAAACATGCTTATATGCATGCGGTGAAGTGACCTCTAAAAGTTGTGCATTTGGTGAACCTGGTACATGTAACTTTGATTGTGCTAACTTTGGTGATAGCTTTGTTGAAAAGCAGTATTGTGTTGTACCCCAGGATAGCATGGACGGTGCTGATATGGAGAATATGAGTAATGATACAATGTCATCGGGAACAAGTGTTTACAAGATGGGTGTTAGTGTTATGATTGGAGGTGTCATCGCGTCGTCTATTGGATATGCTACGATGTGAGGTTAGTTTAAAGGTGTTAGATGATCAAAGAGAGAGTGGATATAGTAATGATCAGATATTTATTAATTATTAAGTCAAAGTCTAATGTGTGTGTGTGTATTTGCATGTGTGTTTACATAAGATGTGCACACTTTGATCGAGCTGGTATCCTCTCCTCTTCACTTCAGAATAGAACTTGAGAAGAAACTAGTATAGTTTATTAATAGTACATTATTAGACATACTGCTATCACGGATAGACTACTGCTATACATTCATTGGCTCTATCTCTATAACTATACAACTTCTTCTTCCCGCTATGAACTATGATGTGATGTATCCAACCCATTCAAAACCCTATTACAAACAATATCAACCCAAATAGTAATGCTGTTAGTCTACTACCACCATAGATCGAAGATGAGGAAGAAGTATAGTTAAAGAAGAAGGCATGCATAATTCCATATCAATCCTCTGCTTTGTGGCTTTGTGTCTCGAGGAGCGCAGGGTAAGTCGTAAGAAATAACCACTCCAGTGCCAACTTGAAGTTAGCTAGCGAACCCCAATGAATGACTGATGTGTCTCAACAATCGAAGCCAAGTCAAGTTGAGGCTCAACAAAAAGCATTGACACCGTTCTCATAATAATATTACAATCAACTTACAATAAGCAGCATGAACATGCTCAATGATGTCGAAGAAGGAGCCGAGCAGCTCGCCGCCGCTAAAAATGTCAATGAACAGGAAGTACAGCGCAAGCATCAATTTTTAAAATCACTCATTAACTCTGCTGCTATTGCAATGTCTGCCTTACTCTTGTGTACCATCGGGCTTCGGGGCTCAGTGTAAGTATCATCCCTTTATCATATACTTTAATATGTGCACACGCAAACTGACATGAATACGCTGATATGTTTGTTCTATTTCTCTATGTCTATGTCTATTGTTGTTCTGTAGATCTGTCTTGTCTGTCGGTGTCACCAACCTATTCCGATCTAATCAAAGTCATAACATTAACAAGATTGTGGCCACCGTAAACCCTACATTCGTTAAAGAATACATCAAACTTGAAGGAGGGCGTGTATTATCCAATACTATCAACTATGATTTTGACTATCATGAAAAGCACCGATACCTTAAAAAGTATCAGCATGTTGCAACTCTAAATGGAAATGCAGAAGATGCACGGCACTCCTGGGAGAAATATACAACTAATAAAACTCCTCTATTTGAAGTTACTGTAGTAGATTTGAAAGGACGGACATATACAGGATATGCAGCGCAGGGGGCTCAATATCATCCCAGGAGTAGCAATGGCAAAGGATCGGGCAAGCGTGAATGTGATGTATATGATAACATCACAGAAGTTGACAATCCTGGCACTACTTACAAGGTAAAGTGCTGTGGAGATAAACATTGTAAAGTGTACATGTCTGATGATCACTCTAAAGAGAAGAGGGGCAAGAGCAAGAAGAGTAAGGGCAGAAAGAGTGGCAAGTCGTACGATAAGAGGAAGAATATATTTGAAAATGATAGGACTCGCCGTAGGATACTTGGATATAAGGATATGGATCAGAGGCATCTTGCATTACCTTTGATAAAGCTTCCTTGTGATGATGATAGTGATTGTGAAATCGCCTTTGGGAATAGTGATTATTATTGCGATACGAGCGTAAGTGATCGTCTTTGTGCGTATACTTGAAAATCATTCACAATAATCTTCTTTACTAATCTCATATCTAACAAAGACTGGGGCTGGGGCATGCGCTATGGATGATTGTTTTTCGCCCCTGTCCACTGTGGTTGAGAAGAAGAAGGGCAAAATGTTACTCAAGGACTTGCAATTTGGTGATCATGTACAAGCGGCATCAAATGGAAAGTATCAGCCATATGTTCTCTCTCCCCATTCAAGTACATCCAAGCTTACTAGCTTTGTTCAGATTCATACCGATTCATCCGAGAATCCTCTTGAAGTTACTCCAGGCCACATGGTCTTCTTACACGGCAAGGATTTACCTGTCCAAGCTAACAAAGTCAAGATCGGTGATTCGATGATTGGAGTTGATGGACTCAAGACTGTTTCTAAGATTGATATGGTAAAGCGAGATGGTTTTTACAATGTTCTGACAAATGATGCTACGCTCTTTGTGGACGGTCTTCTTACCTCGTCAATGACTGAGCTGAACAAGGAAGGCAAGAAGCACATCAGCTTTGGACCTTTTCAGATTCATGCTCATGCATTTGTAAGCTGGCTAACGCCACTTTTACATATTGGTTGCAACAAGATTGATAGCTTCTATTGTGAAACCCAGGTGAACGATGGCTCTGGGGGTACCTTGAACTTGGTGATCAGTTGTGGCCGCTTCATCTTGGAGTTACCTCAAGTATTGCAGGCTATCATCTTTCCTTCTCTTGCCACCATGGCAGCTGCTTGTATCCTTGCTTACTACCTCACTCTACTTCTATTTGTTGGTATTGCTGGTACGAGTATCCATATCCTCATCCTTAAGATGAAGAATATGAAAGTAAAGTTAGTCTAAAAAGAACAGAAGATGCATGATGATGGGGTATGAATAAATTTGTAGAATATAATTCATTATTGAAGAGTCAACTTTGGGGGTAGGGGTAGGTTGACCATTTGTCTAGAAGTTAGTCATGTTTCAATACGCGGAACATCTAGTCTAGGAATGTGTGATGATCTACCATAATAAACTACTGTAAGAAAATATTTCTGTTACTATGTCTATGTTAATAGTCGATCAACACATCTTAATCCTTCTTTCTACTCTTCGAGTTACTACTTCTTCCTCTACTGACCATGGCCAAGATCTTATATCCCCAAAGTACATTTAGTACCCATCCAAGTAGCATACTTCCACATGTCATACTCAACAACGATACAGGCACACCACTAACATCCGGTAATGAAATTAACTCATCATAACTATACCAAAACAAATGTATAATACCAATAGTATATACACCAATTCTTAATATAAAGAATGTCATTGCAAACATACCATTCACTTTATCAAGAAGTATACTATTTCCTCTACCACTCTTCAGTAAAAACCAACGTATATTTAAAAAGATTGTACTAACCTCACCAATAATTAGCCAACCGAATTGAAATGCCATTAATCCATATGTACCGTTAATAACTGAACATAATGCAAACAAAGTATGATGAACAATTGTATCCACTCCTCCCAACTTGGGATATTGATGTATTATATGTACCAAATCATATATAAGATAGGATAGGAATAATGTATTGGTAGTTGCTACATGTAAATGTGCATATCTGTAACTATCAATTAGGTCAATTGATGGGATGTATAGTTTATCGAGGTTGGATGCATACCATAATTCGTAGAGATGAGTAATACCACGGAATGTAACATATATTGAATGTAGAAATGATATGATATAGGATGGACCACGTCTTGTAAGTGTTTGCTTTGCATCATTACTATCACTAGATTGACCACGAGGCGTTGTGTTATAATTCATAATGATAAAGAATGAACAAACCAAAGCAAGTGTCGATCTTCCATCATACTCATGCATTATCTTCTTTGACATATCATGTAGAAAGTTAAAGGTTGCATCATACAATCCAGCGTTAATAATAGAGTCGACGAATGTATGCATTTCTTTATATGCCACACAATATAGTAGTGTTGTAATGAATGTAAGTGATGTAATGATGAACATGATAAGATGTGCTGCACCTAATCTATCATCAGATGATCTCCTCTTCTGTGGTTTGTTGTTATTGTTCGATTTGACACTATCAGAAGAATTCGATGAGACTATAATATTTGGATATCGATCTAAACACTTCTTTATACATATACGAGCAATGTGATACATAATTTCCCACATAAGTAGAAATATGCATAAGATTTGCAATGCGGCGGCGCTTCCGTCATTATGTGAGTTTTGCATCAATGGTGGATATGTAGTTGATGATGACATTGTTATATATTATTGATTCGATAAACTTGATCCGTAAGCAGGAAGTATGATGATGTCATACTAAGTAGAGCCAGAGCGAGCATGATGGTTGTGACATGTGATGGGTGAGTAAGTATCAAAAAGATATCATATCAAATAAAATGATACATATCATATGCACAAAAACACTGACATATTTCGATACCACAACTCTTCTGTACAACTACTTACCGGATTCTCTCTCTCTATCTTCTCTTTTGATATGTGGTTGAGGCGCTAAGCGCTCAGCCTACCGCATGATATACTAAGCGACTACTAAACGGTATGGGTTAGTACATTCAATGAGCTATGGCGATAAAACGAAAGATTCATTACTTTTTACTTTTTGCAATCTGCCAAAACAGCAGGCAAACGTCATAACCTCCTATTGGCAACGGCAACCCAATAGCTATCCTACTAAACAATAAAAGGCTAAGGAAACACCAGAAGAGGGTGTAGTGCATGTTTGCATAAGAGGATATCGGTATTATCTCAGAGAGTGCAAAGATAAGATACTCTCTCCTTGCATTCGATGATGAGGTCCATCAGCACAATAGTGGCAATAGCCGCATTATATCATCCTGCTAGCAGTTTCACATTACCAACATCATCTAATACTAAACGATTTCATATCAATACATTATACTCGGTAGCATTGCCAATACCAGATAAACAAGAAGAAGATATCATTGCAACAACAACATCTACATCAGAAAAGATACCAGCAGTAAATATAATACAAGATCTCGATGGACAACCAATATCACCACAATACTTTGAACAAACGATGGATATACCCGCAGTAGAATATTACACATGTCCTGAAAAAGATGCCTTCTCCGGTTTCATGTCACACGCATGTCGTGTCTACTTATTCCCCGATAAACAAACTGTATTTTATAAAAGTATTATATTTGAAAATTTATCACATGCGAAAGAAAAGATGAAAGTTAGTCCATATAAGTTAGTTCGAGATTCAAAGAGTTATACTGTAGTTGCATCATTTATGAATAGTGTTGCGGCGGAAGAGTTACGTACGAAGGCTCATGTACACATTCCAAAACAATATGATAGTGAACTAAGGCCTGATAAAGATGATCCAATCAAATCAAAATTTAGTTTCCTACATGAAGACTTTGCACCAATTGATGGTTGGTATCAACAATGGTTATTACATGACATTGTAGAATGTAAGGCTGCACTACACACATTTGCAAAGATACATGCTTATTTTTGGAATGGAAGTAACTTCTATGATAATGAGGTGGCTGCAGAAGAATTACAAAATGCCATATGGAAATCTGGATCATACGTCCAACCATCAGCACAGATACTAGACGGGGTATGTTCAACTACAAAAGTTAGTGACGAGTGGTTAGTAAAACGTCAAATGTTTGAGGAGGAGTTATCATCATTAAATTGTTGGGATAATTTGGGTATACGGTTACAATCTGTATCAAAAGAGTGTGGAAGATTGGCACATCCATTTGCATATGATGATGAGTTGAATGTGAGGTATCAAAGGTATAAGACATTTACTCATGGTGATCCCAAGCAGGCTAACTTGTTCTTCCGGAAACAACCTACAAAAACAGATGATGGCATAGACGATGATTTAGAATTAGAAGTTGGTTTGATCGACTTTCAATGGAGTGGGTTTGGCTTAGCCGCTACAGACATAGTCCATTTCATAGCCTCAGGTGTCCATGCTGATCGGTTAGTCAATGGGGGAGAAGAAATTTTACTACAATATTACTTTGATCAGTTACAAAAGTATTTAGTTGAATATGGGGCATTTAAGAATGAAGAGGAGGCAATTGAACAATTTAGTTATGAAACATTCATGGAACAATATGAAATAGCTTTCCTTGATATATGCCGGTTGGTTATTGCATACACTTGGGCAAGGTTTCAAGGTAGAATTGAGAAGGAAGACGAAGAGGGATGTGCTAGAACGATGAATCATACGTCATACAACAAGTCAATCTTGAATGTTATATGGTTAGTTACTAGATGTGATGAAATACTAAAGTCCCGGCACGGTGTTTAGGATTTTGTATATGTATGTTGCTATTAGGAAGAGGAGATTAGTATCGGCTACGGCAAATAATCTAAAGAGTAAAAAGTCAGTTGTCAAATATGGATTGTGTGCTTTGCTTGGGAGAGGAGTATCAGTAGACTTCAGTGCTCAAAGTAGGAAAAAAATTCAGTGTCGTTTTGTGGTATCTTCTGTAGGCCTTTTGATTGTAATCAATTAAAAAGCCCTAACTAAATAAAGCTCATACATGAGGCCGGTATCCTAAAAAACTGGGGCCGGGGTATTTTTTTGAAGAATTTTGTTCTTTCACCTACTTACTCGAGCAATAACCACACTGTAGGCACTCGCTTATGATAGTAGCACCGCATTTAAGACGAGATGACAATGTTGTGGTGTACAATGTTGTGGTGTATATTAAGCTCTGATTTCTCATGCTTTAGTCTCACACAAATGAATCCAAGTCCCATAAAAACCACACTAACAAAGTTTGTTAGTAAAATGCAAAAGATGAAATTTTGACATTCAAAAAACTTTTTATGGGAGCCAACTCATTTGGGTCGAAATAATCATTAGAAATCAGAGCTTAGTAATAGAGGCAACATAATCACTTCATCGTCAAAAGCCTTTATTACCATAAGCGAGTGCCTACAGTGTGGCAATAACCACAAAACTTGTCGGCGGCCTACCGCCATCAATAGTATATCTAATAATGAGATAATATACTGTCTACACCAGAATTTTGCGTAGATTAACGCGGTGGTAAGCGATTTTTTCACAGCAATGAAAAGAAGTAGATATTGCAGTAGATATTGTAGATGTGACAACAATTTCTACACAATTTCTACCATGGCCGATATTATACATTTTCTACATCAATATCTACACAATCTATCTAAAATA
>Ga0214477_100923_pt1 | contig 17531 bp, 13 predicted proteins | sample M1_20Mar14CPVII9_FD_165058 | JGI IMG/M metagenome (GOLD analysis project Ga0214477, IMG submission 165058) | Marine eukaryotic communities from Monterey Bay, California, United States - M1_20Mar14CPVII9sort6BwellC16 | ecosystem: Environmental > Aquatic > Marine > Unclassified | place: USA...
TCTACCCATTGTTTACATCTCTCAACATTTCCATCCATATCATCAACAGTATTTGATTGTAACTCCTGAACAATGTTTACATCATAGCTTTCTTTCGCCTCATCTAATAACACTTGCATAATCTCTGCTTCCATATTCTCTGATCTCTTCTTTTCACTATATCCTCTTTCAGTTAACCGATCATATAATATATCAGTTTTGGTACGTAATACTAGTATAAGATCAAACCAACGTTCGGGAAATAACTCGCAGGAGTGGTAATCTGCAACTATGCCTTTGTTCTCGTCGGCACACTCTTGAAACATATTCTCCATCAAATCTAGTAATTTATCTTCATCAAGAATGTGTGTATCAAGTGTGTCATCGTGTCCATCGTAACATTTATGTTGTTTAATTAAGTCTCCAACATTGATATGTTTTAATCCTATTGCTTCTGCAATAAGTGATGCCGTAGCCGTCTTGCCAACACCGGGCGTGCCTGTTACCAAGATATTAGGCCTTTTCCTTCCTGTATCATCATCATTATCACTCATATTGATTGATAGTAGAAGGTGCTATCTGAACATCGTAATTCAATAGGTGTCATAAAAAATCTTGTGGCGGGGGAGAGCGGAGGAGAGAATAAAGGTATCCTTTATTTTCAATGACATCTCCTACTCACATGAACTGAAATCATAGAAGCATCTAGTATACTATCACGATAGCCCCAATACTTTACTTTATTTGTTACACAATGTCTTATATCTACTTGTTCACTTGAGCATATTTCATAATATCATTTGATTGAAACAAAAGATCAAAAGCACTTAGGTTGAAACTCTTCCTTCAAAAAGATCCATCATCAATTTACTCGAAAATGACAATATTCAACGTTATTCCTTTGTTCTTTCTCTTCTCCATTATATAACTAAATATCCTTTTCTGCTATCCCCGGTTCCATATTGATCTCGCGGTCACTTCCCTCTAACACATTCAGTACCCCTTTGTTGTAAGGTAAGTTGAGAACAGAAGATGTATACAGTTTGAGTGTTTGTGGTTTGAATTTGTAAAAGTCATCCGAGTTTCATTAGGAGTGTTATTCTTCCAATATTGCTACTTACCATTCTTGTACATGGATGCTGAATTGAAGTAGTAGATAAAGAATATTTCGGTATCATAAGTATACATAATGACATAGAAACATTGATCATATGCATGCACATTAACTTTACACCAATGCACATTAACTCTACACCAAGTAACAGTTCTTACCTCTGCCTCTTTGCATCGGAGGGCAATTGTCAGGAGCATAATAGAACGTTACAAATCTACCATTCTCTAATCTAATACCACCATAACAACATTTATCATCTGGTAATGCATTTGAACAAGCCTCTACTCCTCCACAGCCCGATGTCATGATCGTAACATCCGTCTTGCTATTAGCATTAAAACTTGCAATTAACCAATCTACATTTTTATTGCTATCGTCACGTACTTGGGCCCATGTTTCTGCAACGATTGGTAGAACATTAACACCGCTACTTTTCTTAACTCCACCGTCGAGATTTAGTAGTCGACGACTGTTGTCGCTCATTTGATGGACCGTCATCTTTTCTATTATTATTCTTATACTATATAAAATATTCCTACATACATATGCTATCTAGACGGGAGGGCCAGTTGCTTTGTTTGAAGAGTCAAAGAATAGGTACGATACTAAAAAGATTTTAGGTTAGTTAGGGGGGAAAAGTAAGGGCCAGTTGCTTTGTTTGAAGAGTCAAAGATATGAATGATGATGTATGGGGGAGTAGGGGGAGGGGCAGATGATCTAAAGTCAGGTCGATACATAGTTTTGGGTAAAGAGTAAAGTTGGTTGGTTATGTGCAGAAGTAGAATAATAGTACTTTTCAATTATAAATAAAGGACAAAAGGCGCCGACTAATGGCAACCGACGGAGCATCTCCTCAGTCATCAGGCCGCAGTGGTGGCCGAGGTGGCAAAGGTCGAGGAGGACGAGGCAAGAAAAAAGGTAGTACCAACAAAAGTAAAAGTGATACAACAACCACTAACAACAAAACAAACAATAATAATAAAAACAGTACCGATAATAATAATAAATCATCATCGCCATCTAATAAATCAAGCAATGGTGGTGGTAGAGGAAGAGGAAGTCGACGTAATAATAAAAATACAGCTGGACGGGGTGGTAACAATAAGAAGAAGGGAACAATAGCATCAGGTGCACCATCTAATAAGGATAAGGTAGATAAGCCCAAAGTAAATGATATAAATGATGATTCAATTGAAGCAAAGGTTAAGAAAATGAGTGATCAGGTAAGTTGTTATTCTTTTTGGATGGATGGTGATTTCTCTTGCAATGGTTCTTCCTTGTGTATATCATGTGCTCTAAAATTCTGTTTGCCACACTCTAACTACAATACCATAAATATCAAACATTTTAGGATGTTCTCATTGCATTTGGTCCACATGTTAGATCTGGGAATACCGATGCATCGCGTATCCATCAGGAGTATTTATCAAATAGTAAACAGAAGGAGTTTATAATTAAGGCACGACAATTTCTAATTGATGTGGAGAATAAACCACAATCTAATAATAGTGATATTGAGAATAAGATTGAAGTACAATCAAGTAATGATGCTAATGAAACCAATACAAAGAGAGAAGCAGCACAAGATCAAAGACCAAATGTCTCTAATGGTGTAGCTGTAAATGAAATACCACCTCCTGAAGCAAAGAACATGGGCCCACCACCAGGACTTCAAATATCATCTAATATTATGAATACAACAACAAATTCAAATGTAACTAATAACGATAATCGTCTTCCGCCTGGTCTGATAAATATGTCGCCAGGTATTAGAGGAGTAGGGGATGCACCCAATACAGTCAACATCAACAATAATAACAACAGTATCCCCCGAGTTGTAACTCAAATGCCAACAAGTCTACCTCCAATGAAGGTTAGTCTTCCTCCAGGAATGCCTCCTGCTATGAAGCCTCTACCACCAGGTATGCCGCCGTCTATGAAGCCTCTTCCACCAGGCATGCCACCCCAAACGAGACCTCCTACAGCTGTTATGGTAGCACCATCACCTCCATCAAAACCTTCAACAACTTCATCAATCTTGCCAGCACGTACACCTCCGGCAGCTGCCGTAAAAGAATCAACTTCCAACAACACTTCAGCTACTACTACAACTCCAGCTAAACCTGGAAAAGTATGGAGAACACAGACTCGTTGTGAAGTCCAACCTGGTAGATTATTTGCTAATGATATTCCCAATATAGCATTCAACAACAATAATCAGAAGATTACATCCGTTGCAACTCGACCACGCTCGGAACTCACAGCACGGTGGGTCCTACCATTACCATATTTACGAAATCGTGCACTCCGTCGCTTTGAGGAACAAAAGTTATCAAATAGTGCACCACAAAACTTAACAATTAGGGATGCATTAAAAGATTTGGCTGTAGGTTTGTTCCGTCGTGGTGCCATGGATAGTGGATCACAGTCGGCTATTGTTAGTAAAGAAATCTTGGCAGATAGTGGTGGAGGAAATGGTGGCAAAAGTGGTAGACCATCGGATGATTACTTCTTCAATGTTGATCAACGGCAGGATGCAGTGTATGGTACTGTGCCTTTTTACAGTCCGAGGACACCGGGTAATGTCGTCTTTCGTCTATACTTTGAGGATGAACCACAGACTACACTAGCCACTGGTCCTTGTGCACTTGTCGTGCCATCTGATGGGGATGTTGATTCCGTACTCCGGTTCATTCTATCCAACTTTAAATCCAAGAAGACGAATGGCATGTCATCAATAAGTGCATTTACATCCGTGCTTTCACTGTTCTCGCCTCGTGGTAATAATATCGACCAAGCTCGTAGCCGTATTGCGTGTGGTTGTATCTGTGAATGTCGAAAGGTCGTGGAGCAGGTTGGTGCCACTTTTCTAAAAAAGAAGAGGGAGATCAAGGAGAAGCTGGAAGAACTAGAGGAAGCAGATGTGCTTATGAAAAACCTTCCTGATTTAGATGCTCTTGTCATCAATGATGATGATGAGAAAGCAAAATCGTCCAGTGCTAGTAATGATAAGGAAGAAGATGATACTAACAAGGATAAAAATGATCCTTCTAGTGAAGCAAAGGCCAAGCTGATATCAGAGGAATTCAGTGTTGAGAGGAAATGGCGTGAAATGCAGATAATGTATGCATCAGTACTTCAAGCTGCAGTATCCAATAATGCTATTCACCTGCTCTTTCATAGAAAAGAGCACTTAACACAAATTCAGTTGGAGTATGAATTGTGGTGCCCATTCACTGAAGCTTTTGCTCCCAATCCGTATCCAAGGACTAATCATGAGTCGTCAAAGCTTCCTGGAGATGTTACTGCCTTCCCTTATCCTGTTGGGAAGGAGCATGTAGAGAAATGTCATGAAAGTCGAGGCATAATGCAAGAGAAAGTTATGGGGTTTGTACCACAATCTTGTCCTATCCTTCCAAGTCGCTTGGGTGCATGGAAGAAGGAGGGGCGTAACTTCTTCAAGGACTTATCATCGGCTATGAACGAAGTTTATCATGACGAGTATGCAGTATCGGATAAAGTATGGCAACGGAGGGAGAGGGTCCGAGCAACAATTGAACACATTGTTTCCACAAGTGGTGAATTCCCAGCTGGAACAAAAGTTATGGTGTTTGGATCATCTGCAAATGGTTTCGGGTAAGCAAAATGTTGCCATTGTTGACTCTTTTGAAGTGCTTTGAACTTGACTAAACCTTTTCTTCTTCTCTCTTATAGTTCTCCAAATGCTGATCTTGACTTGTGTTTACAAATTCCATCATCTGCTACTAACTTCTCAAAAGAAGAGGCTGGCGTTGAAGCGATGACTAATCTTGCTGACAATTTTACAGAGGCAGGTTTAACGGATGTCGATACAGTGAGACTCACTGCCCGGATTCCGATTATTAAGTTCAATGTCCCATACAAGCATGACGGCGAGGAGATTCTTGTGGAATGTGATTTGAGTTTGCAGAATCCACTCGCCTGTCTCAACACATCGTTGCTTCATACTTACTCAAAGATCTCCAAAACAACACGAGTATTAGCCTCCATCATCAAACGTTGGGCGAAGAACCGAGATATAAACAACCCCTCCAAGCATACTCTAAGCAGCTATGGGTATGTGATCATGCTATTGTCCTTTCTCACTTCAAATGACTTTGATAAGAATGGTCATCTTCGGGAAAAGAATGTCAATTCACCAAACCCTATATTGCCCAACCTGCAATTGGTTGATCCAATCTGGGCCCAGAATCCACACGGTCCTTATCGTGAAATTCCTGCCAAACCCAAAACGAAGGAGACAATGGTCCAGCATCCAAATGAACCCAATTACTATGTCAACTCTTACTTCTACAGAACTGGACTCGAAGGCTTGACAAAGTTTTGTTCTGAGAATCACAATACAGAGTCAGCTCTTGGGGCTCTACTTGCATCATTCTTTCACTACTTTGCTTACGACTTTGATTACAAGAAGCATGTAGTTAGTATGAGTGCAAAACATTCTTCTCCACCAATTGAGAGGGAGGTGAAAGCTGAAGAAGATGGTTGGAGTATATACAAAACCAGCTTGGCTATTGAAGACCCCTTTGAACTATTCTATGACGTCGCACATGTTGTCAAGACACCCAACTTTCAACATATTCGAAAAGAGTTCGCCCTTGCTTACACTAAGATTGTGAATGCTGCTTATAACAGCGGAGATAATTTACCAAGTGGCAAAGATATCATTGATATAATCTGTGAACCTGTTAGTACTGCAAGTGATACCGATAGCACTGCTTAGATCTAGTAGTTTGGGTTTGCAATAATTTGGTTGAGTGGAGCCTATATGTGACATGAAGTAGCTTTACTTTATGCCTCATGAGATGTGACTGAGTTTAGTTCTAATGACATAGTAAACAACTCTGCCAACCATTGCAAATGATAGATGAAGTGATCCAAGTAGGTAGTGAGTTGTTGTCTTTTCTATTTTCTCTTTTGCGGTATCCTTATGAGAGTATCACAAGTACGGAACTGACGCATCATTATTGATGAATGTTATTAGTTTACTGACGGCTTGTATATCACATTATCCAGAACATTAGTATAATCTAATCTGATATATTTGTTATACAGTCTATCTCATAAAGATCCTATCATTTGCTCGACCAAAGAGATTAACTTAACATTGGAATATCAAGTATGATCCGTCGTTTAGTTGTAGCTCTGTCACTGCTTGCAACGTTAACAACTTCATTTCAATCATCAAATTATAATACAATTCGTTACAATAATAAGAATAACCAAGTACAGTCATTACAAACATATAACATAAGATCTCCTCGTCGTGATAGAACATCTCTTAATGCACTTACTCCTGCAGCTACATTATCAGCTATAGGATCACCACTAGGTAGCATTGCAGTGTTAGCATTTGTAATCTTAGTACATGAAAGTGGTCACTTTTTAGCTGCACGATCTCTTGGTATTAATGTCGATGAGTTTAGTGTCGGAGTAGGCCCTCGTATCATTGGAGTAAGAAGACAATTGGTAGATGATAAGTTTGTATATGAGAAGATTAATGATTCAACAAAAGATGTTGAAGATGATACGACACAACAACAAATTAATGACGGTATTGAATTCAGTCTGCGAGCTATACCGTTGGGTGGGTATGTTAGATTTCCTGAGAATTACAATCGAACACTCGCGTTCGACCAGGAGGATATAGCTCGCAAGGCAAGAAATGAGGCACGCCGAATGAGAATTGAAGATGCATCTCCATTACAAAAGACGTTAGAATCAGTTGCAGCAAAGAGTCTTGTGTTTAACATTTTATCATTGGGTTTACTAAAGAAATGGCAACAGAATAAACTCGATGAACAGATTAGACAAGCAGAGGAGGAAGCAGAGTTAAACGGAAGTGGTAGTAATAAGTCAGTTGGAAAGAAGGCATCTTGGTTTAGTTCTTTACCATGGGTAGGCAACAATAAAGAAGAGAAGGACGATATTAATAAGAAAGACAAACTTGCCATTCTAAATGCAGCCAAACCACCAGTGATTGACTACTTCGATGATGAGAACTTACTCCAGAATAGGCCAGCGAATCAGAGAGCTCTTGTCTTGAGTGGAGGAGTAATCTTTAATATTATACTGGCATTTGCTTGTTACTTTGGAGAGTTGCAAGTTGGACGGGGTTTGCCAAGCCCTGTATTTGATTCCGGTGCGATAGTGAGCCAAGCTCCATCGAAAGATAGTCCATCATTTGGCATATTAAAACAGGGTGATACAATCATCGGAGTCAACGATATGATGTTATCAAATTCAAAAGGCAGTACCGATTCTATATGGAAGTCACAAAAGGCAATATCAAGTGTTATATCATCAATTCGAGAGACACCAGATGGTGAAAGTGTCACACTAACAATTGTCCATGGAAAGAATACAGACAGTACAGAGGTGATTAATATCACGCCAAGGCAAAATACAGACGGAGTGAAATCGATTGGTGTCATGCTAGGCCCCAATTATATACGGACTGATGTAATCAAAGCTTCTTCTATCATCGACGCTGCAAACAAAGCTGGATCCGCAGTTTATCAACTCACTTCCGAGACTGCTCGTTCAATAACAGGACTGCTTGTGGGCATGCTACTCGGGAAAGGACTCCCTGCCGGGACGAGTATGAGTGGACCCATAGGAGTCGTGAAGAGTGGTGCCGATGTTGTTAAAAGTTCTGACTTCTCGGCGGTGATAGTTTTCGCCGCTAGCATAAGTATTAACCTGGCGGTTGTAAACTCGCTGCCACTCCCAGCTTTAGATGGAGGACAACTTGCTTTCGTACTTGCCGAGGCAGCAGCCGGAAGAAAGATTGATCAACGAGTTCAAGAGGGTATCAATAGTGGTGCTCTGCTCATTCTACTATTAATCTCGGCTGGCACCGCTGTCGGTGATGTTACCTCAATCTTCAAATAGATAGTTAGTATGGATATATTGTATAAATGATTGATTGATTGATGTGCTAGCTTAGTCAATTTCTATAGAAATTTAGTAACGAGAGTACATCGAATATAAGTGCCCGGAGTATCTGAGTAATTAGTAGCTTTATATGACAACTCGTATAATATACACCCTATATAAAATATAAATACACTATATGAATATATAATATATATATATATTATAATATATATATATATATATATATATATATATATATATATGTGTGTTTTTGTACTGTATTCCTATGTATACGAAATTTCTCAAAACATACAAAACGAAAACTACAGGTCGGCAATGTCAATGCAAGACGATGACATCAGCTACCAATAAAGACAGCTCTAATAATGAGCTGAGTGAGGAAAGGAAAAAGAATCAGTATCTGCATTTCTTGTTGTCTACACTCGAAACGAGAAAGCCGGAGACAAATGAAACGAACAACAGCAATGTCACTGCACTAGAAGAAACCTACACAAAGGCGCTAAAGGACTACCAAGCAATGCAGAGCAAGTTGGAGACCCAGATGACTGACAAAGTATCACAGCTAAGGACTCGACTTGAGGAGAAAGAAACCAAAGCTTCCGCATCTTTATTGACCTTGAAAAAGTACAAAGAAGAGATTGCAAGACAAAGCTCATTCGCGAATGGAAGAAAGCTATCAAGTGACATATTGGCAGAGTTTGAAGAGAAGGACTTGTCAGAGGATATCGAAGAGGGGCGTATCACACACAGCACAAACAAGATGGATGTCAAGAAGCTGGAAGATGAGATAAAGGAGAAAACTCAGTTGCAAGGTGTGTCAGATATTGAGTACTCAAATCTGAAGCAGAAGATCAGAAGTTCAGAGGAAAAGAGGCTCTCGCTTTCTGCCGAGCAACAAAGACTGGCAACCAGCAAAGAAAAACTTCTTTTGACAGAAGAGTTTCTTGTTAATGCAGTGAAGGACTACACAGAGAAAAATGAGATGCAAAAGGGCGAGATTCAAGAATTGAACGAAGATATTGCAGAGAAGAGGAAAGGCATTGATTCGTTGAACAAAATTGCACAGAAGGTGAAGAATGAAATTGGATATGATGCCAGTGACCTAGGCACAGTACTATCGTCTCCATATGTTAGTAATGATTATGACTCATCAAAGGAAGAGTTGAGAACTCTTCGGAAGAAGCTCGATGCACTTGTCCTAAAGCACAAGGAGCTAACTGCATAAACAACCAAACTATATATCTCTATCTCTCTAGTTGTTTACATTGTCTGATCATCCCTCGCCCAGTATTCTTCTAGTTCTAGCTCTACGACCAATAAAGTATACTGTCGTACATGTCACTAATCCAGAAACGAAAGAGGTGAAGATTGCAAAAGCCGTTCTCATACCTCCTGTTCCAATCAAACAATCTGAATACTTTGGACTGCAAATCGGTGATACACTATTACTGCTGCTTAATCCATGCATTATTACAGTGTGAAATATACCAGCTAATATAAGAAATACACCCGCTGTTATTATTGGATATATAATTGATGGATAATGTTCCAATGTTTGTTCTGATTGTGTAAATATCTCTGGAAATACACCTGCAATTGTAAGCAGTATGATTAAACCGAAAAAGTAACATGAAGGAGCTATTATTGAATATATTTGCAATGCATTACTGGATGGAAAAAAGTCCTTCATACCGCTAATCTCTGTATGTTTTGTTACTGCAATGTAATCAACACAAACCTTCTTTGTTTGCGATATACTATTGTCATGTTGCTGTACTTTTTGATTATCGTCTTTTATGTTAACTTCATGTTGATAATTCCAAACTCCAATACCCGTGATACTTAATGCTAATTCTCCTTTTGGATATTCGACATTGTATAAATCACAAGACCATGTACATGATATCGAAGCAAATAAACCAATCCATACAAGTACTGCAAAGAGTATAATCATTATTATTCTAACCTTCTTACATTGACATCGTTGATGATTAAGACGTTTTGAATGTATGTTTGTGTTGTTTGTAGATAGTAAGTTACGTGCATAATTTCTAATGTCTAATGATTTTGGTGACATAATATTGTTATTGTATTGAGAAGAAACAATTTGCTCGTCATCATCATTATCATCCTGAGATAAATGTTCTAATAAGTCATTTACAATACTATCTTCAGCTTCTAATGGACTTGCTATCATGGTATATGCACTATGATATCCAATCGATCAAATATTGTGTTGTTCTCTGCAACAATAACTCACTTCACAATAACAGTCTCTGGCTATAAGCGAGTGTCTTAGACAGAGGTTTTCAGAAGTTGTTTTTATAGTGAACTTTACTGACTATAATTTGTTGTCTATGGTATCCAACTGTTATCAAATTAAAACTGCTATATAATAAGACTACTTTGATAGCGTCTTACAATCAGTGAGAGTAGAGTGAGATGCAAAAGGCAGAAGGCAACACGCACACAGCACTGCGGCCCATCCTGTTCCGAGGAGGTACTCAAAAAAAGTTACTCAGATTCTGACAATCTGCAATGGAGAATTTGTAAGGTAATAACCCACCTATTTCTCTCTAAAATACCTTTATGAATTGAAATGAAGCAAAAAGTATCAGGTTTAGGTGGTAAGTGGGGTATTTGTTAACGACCATAACTCATTACATATAATATATATAACAATTCCACCATGACAAAGATTGCTCTATATCACTTAAACTAAGACTTTCTGTAGTTGGCATGTGAAAAGATTGACTTTTCATTTTTTGACCTTAGTAGCCTGACATCAAAATCTCATATCTGCAATACTGTGTCCCATGTTGAATTTGGCTCCATGCGGTTGCAATATTCGAATTCTACGTGCAATTTTAGGTAGGATAGGGTGTTGTAATCTTTGATATGGTCAATATTTAATGGATCTATTGCAAAAGTTAAGTGCTGCATAAACCACCTACATTTTTGCAATTATGAGACTTCTAGGCTAAATATTGGCTCCTGTGCTTAATTTGGTGGAATGAGACTACTATTATTGGAATCAGCATAAAATTCTGATTCAGATAGGCGTTTTCCAATATTCTGCTCGACAATATTGGCCGCTAGTAATCCGTTCGACGGCCCAATGGTACGAAACTGAGTAACTTTTTTGGGGATACCGTATCGGAACAGCTCGTCGCAGAGTGCAGGTATTGAGGCACCCAATATCGTATGTGCATAAGTTTATCTTCGTATTAAATGACTTTACGATACACTTTAGTAACAACCAAGCAATAGGCAAACTGCAGAGAGGTAGATAGCGTCCTCTCCTCATAAAGTATTGCAATGGGTACAATAATACAACAACCAATCGCATGTTTCGCCGCTGGTGCGCTCTTGCCAACGATTGCCTACTTCTTCTTAAACAGAAGCAGTACAAAAAACAGAAATACAAAACTTGATGTTGGCGATGATGATTCTTCATGGGCTGATGAGAGTGATAGTGATGATGATGGTATACCGCTAGTTGATGGAGTTAATCCAAGTGCATCATGGGGGTTAATGGATGCTCCATATAAGATGGTACTCTGTGTGAATACGTCGCTTGGTATGGGTAAAGGTATGTGTTATAACTATATATGTGATTATGATAGTTGATAAGTGATGTAATACCTCCTGGTTCACAGTGTTGCAAATGGCTTTGATACCAATGCGATTAACAAAATGGAGAATAGTGATTATACCTCGCACCAACAGCTTGAGCCTTTCTTTTTCAGTGTGGGCTCGAGTATAGATGCTTGGCACATCTGATATGCTGTATTCATGTTTTGTTGTTGTTTTATGTTGTTGTTGTTGTTGTTTTAGAAAGTGTTGCTAACAAAGTTATATCACATATTTGCAATCTTTAGGCAAAATAGCAGCTCAATGTGGCCATGCAGCGGTGGGATGTTATAAAAGATCTCGTAGACAATGTCCATCGGCTTTATCAGCTTGGGAGAGAACTGGTTGTGCCAAGATTGCAGTCAAATGCCCGAGTGAAGAAGAAATGGTTAACATAATTGAATTAGCCGCAAAGAAAGGGTTACCAATGTATTTAGTAGAGGATGCAGGACGCACACAAATCGCTGCAGGATCACGAACAGTGTTAGGTATAGGCCCGGCACCTGTGAGAGTATTTGATGGAGTTACTTCAAATCTAAAGCTAATGTGAAAGTTATCACCACAACACCTAGATTGCACTCAAATCCTATTTTATCCCTACTACCATAATCACATTCCGAGAAATCCTGCTTTCTTCTTATTCTTCTCCTTTAGTTGTCTCGCCATGTCAGCATAATTAGCTGCCTCGTTGTTCAAGTTTGACGTAGTATTATCCAGTTTTTCAAGCCTCTCACCTCTTTCTCTTAGTGCCGACATACCCTGTGATATCACAGACGCCGCATCCTTTGCTTTGTCAATAGTTTTCTTGGCTTGAGTCTTTGGAGATGTTGTTTCACTCTTGATCCTCTTTTGCTCTTCAACAGCACTCTTAAACAGTACATCTGAAGCATTAGTCTTTCCGCCGTGACTCTCAAGAAGATGAATCATCTCTCTGTTTTCGGATAACACAGCATGATCAAGAGGTGTTTTACTATCATTGTCATGTTCGTTCACTCGAGCCCTCTTCAGCAACAGCAACTTAGCTTTGTCAATATCTCCGACCATTGTCGCATAATGTAAAGCAGTATATCCACCATACTCGTCGTGTTCATCAATGTTGATATCAGATGAGTCCTTCGCCAGCTGTTCTTTCAAACATGATACATCTTTGCACAACACCAAAGAAAAGAGACTGCATTGCATCAGTTTATGTTGCCAGCCTACTTGTTTACGAATCTTCTTTGCAATTCTTGAACCATTCTCCGCTCGAAGCTGAAGTGATTTTACACAAACAGTCTTGAACGCATCAACCCATGCTGCACGATGTTCTGGCTTTGAACATACCATAATTAACGGTTCCTCCCTACCTTTGACAAATATTGCAAATACAAGGTCTGCCCACGAACTGTGAGCAAAGAAGTCAGTATTTTGTGAAGAACACATATTGATTGATTCGATTCTCTCAATATCTGATAGTGGGTAGGCACAATCAAGCTTATGCTGCTTTGGTGTATTCATTGATTTCTTCAACATTCCACCCACTGTCTTTTGCAAAGATCCTAGACTCCAACTACTACTCGTCTCCTTCTTTGGTGTTAGTTCATTCATGACTTCTGCAAACTCCTCGAATTCGATTGTGCCATCCACATCTTTATCAAATCGTTCCATAATACTTCCTAAAGCTCTCTCACCTATTGGTACACCCATACTGTTGAACAACTCTTTGAGTTCACATCTATCAAGAGATCCGCTTTCATCCGTATCTATTTGATTAAACCTCTCTCTTAGTTGCTTGGGGTTTAAACACTCCGGATTCTCGCTATTGATTGTAAAGATGAGGTTCAATAGCGAATCAAACTCTAGTCGAGAGAGTAGGAATCCATGAGTAAACAGCAACATCTCTCTTTCATCCACGCCATCAAACAAAATCGGTCCCCTCTTTAATAGTACCGACTTGGCATCGTGATCTCCTGGGAAGAATACGTCTCCTACAGTCTGCTTTGTCGTCTCTCTTCCTGGTTCATTCAACCAAGGTGTATCCTTCTCCAACTCTAAGAACTTTTCAATAGTCTTTAATTCACGTAGTTCCCATTTCTCAGGAAAGTAGTATCGAGAATATACAGTATCTCTTGCAAGTCGGGTGTTCCATAAACTTATATCTTTGAGTTCTCCCTGAGTTAATGTTGATGGTGTATTTGGACATGACTTCACTTTATTGATGTCGGAGGAGTTACTACCCTTATCTCCCCCCTTACGGTCGTTATATACATCAATCTCTGAAATAGCCAACTCAGATACATTGAACCTTTTACTCTCATGCACACCACTTACAACAGCCCGAGTACTACTGCATGAGTCTCCTATATCAATACTTTCCTGTCCACTGGATCCTCTTTTGCTCGAATATACAGCCTCTACAGATCCTCGTTTCTTCTGGCTAATTGCAATACTAGCACGAAAATCATCCCAGATATTGAAATCCTCATCAATGTTCATATTCTTGAGGATTGCAAGGTCATCTTCGACCGAATCATCGTCCGCTTCTACATCCACTTGTTTTATATCTTGAGGTTTTGTCATGATGTTATTTACGATATATACAATACACAAGATATGTTTCAATCACTAATATCTACACTGAGTATACTCAACTTTGCTCAACCGCGCACTTATCCGAGCACAAGATATAACTTCGCCTACACGACGATTTGTGCGCAATATAGTACTCAATACCAACCTTTAACTTGCCTTTACTGGTATGATATGGAGGCTGATGGCAACTTTCCTATCTTCTGATCATGATAAGGGCGGCTCAACTACTAAATGACCGATTGAATGAAGTCAAAATGAGCGATCAAACGACTTAGGGTATTGTATTATTAGTAGTAGTTAGGACTAAAAGTTAGTATGTTCTAACGCCATGAATAGGAGGAGACTACTATTTAGTTGATTGTTATTGAACTACTCCTATAGTGAAATCAAATTAGATAATTTTCACCCAACTTACTTATTAGCCTTCCTCATCCCCAATACAACAACTCTCAACAACTGCAACGTACCGACCTACTACATTGATAATATCTCTAAACAAACAGCTCATAATATTATTATTATGGCACCAATAATAGTACTAAATGTAGCAGAGAAACCATCAGTGGCGCGATCACTCGCCCAGGTATTTAGTAGCACACCAGGTAGTCGACCAAACCACAATCATCAACACGGTTCAGGTCCAGCACAGATATCAGAGGTACAAAATGTTATGTTCCCAGCATTATATCAACAGGGTAGTGGAAGACCGGTTCCTAATAATGTTCCGAATGAACCGCATACTATGATAACTACTGCAGTTCGTGGTCATCTCGCATCTCAAGGTAAGGACTTTATATTATTAGAGTATATTAATTATATATGATGAAATTATGCTGATATCTTACACTATGTAACTCTTATATTAGATTTTGGATCAAACTATGGTTGGTCACGTTGTCCACCAGTTGCACTATTTGATGCACCAATAAATACAGAATACTCAGAGGATATGAAACCATTAGAACGGATGCTAATTAACTTATCTAAACGTGCAACAGCACTAATTCTATGGTTGGATTGTGATAGAGAAGGTGAGGCAATTAGTGATGAGGTACGAACGGTATGTTTAAAAGGTAATCCAAGATTAGGCACGCAAAATAGGATATACAGAGCCAAGTTTAGTACAGTTCTACCGGGTGAGATAGGCCGTGCACTTAGAAGTCTGGGCAGGGTCAATGAGAACTTTGTCCAAGCTGTGCAGGCAAGGAGTGAACATGATTTGCGAGTAGGAGCAGTAAGTAATGAAAGATGTGTATCATTTTCTCTCATTAACCATTGAATATGTATGATGCTCATTTGATATTTCTGTACTGCTGTACAATTGACAGGCATTCACTAGATTTCAAACACTCAGATTACAGAAGAAGTTTGATGGCTTTCAGGAAAGAGGAGTTGTGTCCTATGGACCATGCCAATTTCCAACACTTGGATTTGTTGTAGAAAGATGGGCTAGGATTGAAACCTTTGTTCCTGAGAACTTTTGGACATTGGAAATGAGTATAAAGCTAAATGCAGACGGATCAGTGACAAACAATGCAAATAATAATCAGAATGGAAATGTATATAACAACCAGCGACAGAGTCGGGCAATCAATCTTAGTTGGAAACGCGTTAGGTTATACGACCGTCCAACAACTACAATTATATTCGATTCCTGCTTAGAAGCCAGAGAAGCGATTGTTACGTCACTAGCCGGTAGGCCAAAGAATAAGTGGAGACCTGTCCCTTTGGCTACAGTTGAGCTACAAAAGCGTGCATCAAAGTATCTTCGAATTGGATCCGAAGAATTGATGCAAAAAGCAGAACAATTGTACAATGAAGGGTTTATCAGTTACCCACGTACCGAGACGGAACGGTTTAGACCTGAATTCAATCACCATGAGTTAATTCAAAGCTTTCAGGGAGTTACAGGTGAATTTGGCGACTACGCCTCGAGGTTATTAACAAACAACAACTTTCAAAATCCCAGGGCAGGTCAAAATGATGATAATGCACATCCTCCCATCACACCTGCAAAGGCTGTTGATCCTTCAAGTATTGGTGATCCAATTCAGCGGAAAATTTACTCACTTATAGTGAAACATTACCTGGCTTGCTGCTCGAGAGATGCAATGGGAAGAGAGACAGAACTAACACTCAAAATTGCATCAGAGGAGTTTGTTGCCAAGGGACTCATGATCTTAGAACGGAACTGGTTGGAAATATATCAACCATTTGAACGTTGGTCAACTGGTCAGGGAGAATTACCAAGAGTTGCTGTTGGTAGTCGTATGATCCCTACTTCATTAACAATGAAAGATGGTCAAACTAATCCACCACAGTTGATATCGGAGGTAGAATTAATTTCACTCATGGATAGAAATGGTATAGGTACTGATGCCACAATAGCACAACATATTACAACAATTCTCGATAGAAATTATGCCGAGAAGGATGGCAATCAAAGATTCTCACCAACCAAATTGGGAATCGCTTTAGTTGAAGGATATAATAGTATGGGGTATCAGCTCAACAAGCCAGATCTTCGTCGAGAAATGGAGGCTGAGTGCACAGCAGTAGCAAATGGGAGAAAGTCAAAAGAGGCCGTACTGGGGCCTGTACTAGCAAAGATGCTTGACTGCTTTAAGAAGGCAAACGAGGAAGTTGCCAAGCTAGACAGAGCAGTAGAAAGGCACTTTTCCAAGCTTGGTTCAAACAATAACCAATATGTTCTGGTGCAAGCAAACTTTAGCCTGTGTGGAGTTTGTAATGGAATGATGGTGCTTAAACAAAAGTCTGGAAGTGGCGGCGGTCGAGGGAGGAATCAAGGTAATGCATCAGGAAGCATCAAATTGTTACACTGTCAAACGTGTTCACAGTCTCATATCATGCCAAGATATCACACTGAATTGTTCGCTGCAGTCAAGCCAGGTCCGCAACGTGAACCTATCATATGCCCAATATGTCAGTACCAAGTAATCAAAGTCGAGAATGATGGAAATAATAGTAGCCATGTTTGTCCAAAGTGTTTTTCAGATCCACCAGAGGAACATGGTGGAGACATATCAAGCGACTTCCCTTGTTCAAAATGTACCCACCCTACCTGTTCTTTGGCTACGGGAACTCGAGGTGGAGATGTTGAGGTATTTCCTTGTCCATTTTGCTCATCTAACGGAAATACAGAGAGTGTATTCTTGAAAAGGAGCTCGAATGGATGGCGTCTTTCTTGTTCAAATGGTGGTCGAGATCGTTGTCAATTCGTTGTGTGGCTACCAAAAGCTGTTAGAGATATATCTGTTGACGGTGAAAGTAATGC
>Ga0214477_100924_pt1:0-7500 | contig 17518 bp, 18 predicted proteins | sample M1_20Mar14CPVII9_FD_165058 | JGI IMG/M metagenome (GOLD analysis project Ga0214477, IMG submission 165058) | Marine eukaryotic communities from Monterey Bay, California, United States - M1_20Mar14CPVII9sort6BwellC16 | ecosystem: Environmental > Aquatic > Marine > Unclassified | place: USA...
GGTGATGATAATGATGTGTTCTGTAATCAAATTGGACTCAAATTGGACTCAATAAGAATCTCATAGAGCAAGACCATTCTATCCCAAGGTAAGAAATAATTAGACAGGCAAAGGAAAGAGGGATAAAAGAACAGGATGAATACTTTGAAGCTTGGTCTAGGCGTTTCTTCAAATCTCCCCACAAATCATATGATTCCCGTGAAAACTGCCTGCCGGCTCGGCCTTGATGTACAGCCACCCCACTAGTCGTCTCTTGTGTAGAGTGTGCATAAAGGTGCAGGGTGTTGTGTTGCAAGATGGTTGCCGAGAGGAGTCAATGAGGGTAGGCCAGCATAGCATCAAATGCATGATACAAGAGAAGCATACTAGCATGATGAGAGAAGCAAACTAGAAGATGGTTTAAGTCCACTGGAGGACTAAGAAGATACTGGTATCTTGGGTGTTTTGTCCCTTGGGGGAATATTTGGGGCTCAACGCATATCGCTAAAAGGTTCCTAGGTTCCTAGGTTCCTAGGTTTTTTAGCGAGGGGTTCCTAGGTTCCTAGCCTAGGTTAACCATAGGAACCTAGGAACCTAGGAACCCAATTCAACTTGCCACCGCCTCACTATGTAGCTTCATTGCAAAAGCAAAGTTCGAAGGCAAACCATACCATCTCTCTTTCTACGGAATGATTATAGGTAAATCATATAAAAGTAGTGCTAGCAATAATGGCGTTGCTAACTCGTATAGAAGGACGCCCGACGATAGTGATTTATCATCCGATGATGAATCTGATGATGATGATGATCAAGACGAAGATGACATTGGCGTGAGCAATTATAATGATAGTGATTCGCCATCCGATGACGAGAGTGATGATGAAGAGGAGGAGGAGGATGAGGAGGAGGACGACGACGATTTGCAATCAAGAGATTGGCCTTCCATCAGAAAGAAGATAACTGGTCATCTTAAAGATGAAGGGTCTACTATATGTATACAAATACTTACACAGAAGATTACAAAGACGGCAAAATGTAGATTAATATGGAAGAAATACGCTTCGGAGCATGATCAGAAAAAGGTAGTTGATTCTCTTATGAGACTGTTATTGCAAATGGAAAGGAAAGCAGGACCGTTCTCTGAGAGCGAGAGCAGGAAGAGTCAAGGAAAGCCGGTTTGGAAAAGTAGAAAAAAGAAAGAACTCAGTCCAGCATATAGTTTGTTATATCAGTTGAGATATGACATTGATAACAATGGAACAAGAAAGATGACTACTGAAGAAATCTATAAGATCCACAAAATATTCCAACAATATGATTATAATGATTTCAAGAAGTATGATGAGCGAATGGTCAAATTAACAGACAAGCACAGGGAACAAGTCGACTTACATATTAAAAGATTTGAGGAACATCGGAGAATGTGTGGTCCTAATAGAAATGTAACCAGTCGAGGTATGCCCTTTTGGAAGGATCATAAGGCAAACAATCAGTTGAGAGATGATACGCGCAGTGGCAAGACAAAGACAATGAAGCCTAAAGAGCTCTGGGAAAGTAATGTGATTTACCAAGACTTTAGTCTTGATGCCTTTAGGAAACATATATATCAAGAGAAGTATAAACAATTGGCTGGTCCATACTGGCAAAAGAAGAGGAATAAAGCAGCCCTAAGAAAGCACGAAGAGGAGGTTCAAAAGCTGCGTGAAGAGGCGTTACTCAATAAGTATGATGGAGATATGGATGATATAGTTCGTGGATTTAAATCAATTTAGAGCCTAGATAGATAATAAGTTAGAAACTGTTGGAAACTTGGAAATAACATACATGTATTTACTTTAATCAAAACTTAATCAGTATTGCATATCAAATGGCCCATGTCCATTCTCATAGTCATATTGAATACCAACAGCAATAGCATCAACTACCATCTCATGCAACTTAAACTTGTGCTCTGTGCTCGTCCCATGATGGAATCGATACTTTAAGATATTAAAGCTCTTGAGCCTCGAGTGGAGTGTTTCCTGTCGGGCCTTTGCTTCACTTATATAACGCCTCATATCAGCTGGAAACATTGATGAATCAGTAAGTATCTTATCAGGCTCTCCAGCCAGACCACTATCTGCAATGACCATCTTTCCTTCGGGTATCTTGAAGTAAAGAGAGTCCTTATACCAATTATCTTTGTCACCTTTTTTACCACCGCGGAAAAGTTCTATGTCCGATACTGATGCAGGGGCGTTTCCAAATATGCCTACGATTCTAGGATTCTTCAGATCAATCAAGGTTCCATATTTCTGTGAGAAGTAGATAGTAGATTCAATATATGAGTATGTGGCACTGTAACTAGCAACATGTTCATATGCTACTTACTATACCCGCCGAGTGTGATTTATGATCAAACCTAAAAGAAAGGAGGAAGTAAGTATGAGTGTATCAGTTTATAAGCAACAATATGATAGACAAAACTTACCATTTGCAATGGGGTTGCAAGCGATTCTCTGTTGTGGTAAAGTTTACAAAATCTAATCCACAAAGTATGATACGCCCATCATCATCAAACACGAATTTAATCTTCTCATCTTTTAATGCTTGCATCATTTCGGAACATTCTTGAGTACGTTTTCCTATGTGCTTTTCACAAAACCCCCATATACCCGCTAACACTTCTAGGCGAGCGTATGTAGCAAACCAATTATATGTCATAAGTAGATCCTTATAACTAACACGACCATCAAACTTCTTAATAACATCTGAGAAGTATTTAAACAATGTAAGAGGAGGTAATTGATAGAATGCTTTAAAACGATCAATGTTCTGTTGCTTTCTGACCTTCTGCCGCTCGTCGTCAAATCCGGCATATACAAGTCCAGCACGGAGTAAATCGTCTGCATTAGATACCTTTATATTGATATACTTCTTATTCTTTGTATTCTTTGATAACTCTTGTACCGTGATATGTAGTTCATTCTTTTCCTTTATTAATGCATCTAACTGAGCTTTCAGAGCCTCATTCTCTATACGTAACCGATCTACCTCTGTATCATGTCGTTGTTGTTGTTGTTGTTGTTGTTGTTGTTGTTGTTGTTGTTGTTGTTGTTGTTGTTGTTGTTGTTGTTGTTGTTGTTGTTGTTGTTGTACCCTACCACCTCTACCGGCACCTCTACCGGTACCTCTACCTCCTCTTCCACCTCTACCTCCTCTTCTACTTGTTGATACAATAACCATCACATGTAACTGCTAGCAAAGAGACTTACTACCTACAATACAGGTGGTGTGATGTTTTGCCCCCATTGTTTCTCATGTCTGTCTGCTCAGACTCTATTATTTCTTTTGCAAAAATGGTCGTTAATTGCAATCGATCATGGCATTCATTCGATCAATAGTACATCAAATTCTACATGTTTGAACTCGTTTCCATACAATTTGAATTCTTTTCTTGAAGAGTCTTGTTCAAAATGATGAGCGTTGCTTGCCTTTCGACAACAAACAAGCGTGGAAAACAACAACAGATCGGTTCACCTCATAATTTGTTTATTGCTTGCAGTGATAGCAGGTGAGTTAGAGTTCATTATTTGTATAGATATCTATGGCATGAGGGTCCCAGCTAGACCGCAGGCATTCCTCGACCCGTTCTTGGCCGCTCTTCATTGGTTTGCAGTGCACTGCCCAGATGTGACGAAGAAATGGTCAGAGTTTTGTGATGAACTGATACTTCAAGAAGATGTTCAACATATCGACAGTGGTTTAGCACCGAGATGGTACAATGGAGATCTAATGATTCCAGCCGGTAATTACACCGTAATTAAGAGGAATAGGAAACCAAAAAGAGTAGATATATTGAGGGAATACGGCCGAGAACAGCTACGCCATCTATCACAGTTGAAGAGGAAAGAATTGTTACTGGAGAAACGATATGGTTCGGGTTACAATCCTTTCATTACTTTGCTCCATCCTCACCCGATGCTCCCCCTTTCATATTCAAATTCTATGTCAGAACCTATCATTCATCCAGTACTACCACCACCGCCACCACCGCCGTCACTATCATCAACATCAGCAGATATGAATACTCCAAAACGATCACCAAAGAAAACATCAACACGATCACCAAACCGATCACCAACCGTGCACTTCAAGGGCAGCGTCGGAGTCGGCATAAATGATATGTCAGAGTTGGCAGAAGCAGTCGACGCCGCAGGTTTACAACTTCAAGAAGTCGGCGATGATGACTATGATAAGATTTATACCATCAAAGAAAAAGGAACTTATGACTTCGATGGTACTATCGCTCAGGTGTTTGTTGGTTATGGTGCTACGAATAATGGAAAAGGGAAGATGCTTGCAACTCGTATTAAGTATTTTCTAACACCAAACCAAATCAACAACCGTACTAAGAAAGTAAGTACATGTGTCATGTTCTCTCTTTTGTACTTCGTATAATACTAACATTCTCTTCTTATTCCACTCTTTCAAAAAGAAAACAACTGCTCGTCTTGTATATTACTCAGGCAATGAAGGCGAGGGAATAGCCTTCATCATGAAAGTTCCTAAATCTGGCCAAACGGTATATAAGAACATCGTTGATCACCTCAAGACTATGACGAAGGCAGTTAACAATCAGTCGGATGATAAAGCAATTGAGGACGAGTTCATTGATGATATCAACAGAGATCCTGAGTTTAAGGAACAGCCTGAGGGACACCCCAAGTCGTATGATACTCTCTTGTTTCTGCTCTCCGATTTGGAAAAAGGCGCATATTGTAACGATGAGTTCAATTTCCAGTTTGGTGGCACTATCACCGATACGTCCAAGCCTTACAACAAACCGCCCAACACCCGTGAATACCTCAAGCCAGTTGTTGTCATTAAACAAGTTGACTCTGCCTATACAGAGGATACGGAAGTGTTGAAGACTTTGGCTGGAGCCGTTTCAATTACTATTCCACATGGGTATGAAACGTACAAGAGCCTTGAGGTCGATGAGCCAGCTCCGTCTTTAGAGAATGATGCTGAAGCGGCATTCTTGGAAAACTTGCATGGCAAGGCCAAGGCAAGTACTGATACTGACGAAATGAAGGAGTAGATTCTTCTTCTCTTTTGTGCTTGTGTGTGCGAGACAGTGTGGCATGGTATCCATGTAGGAATCATTATTAACCCTAACTGACTAACGAACTTGTTTGATGGAATCCATCTTTCTTCCTATCTATCAACTATTAGGCATCAACTAGAATTATAATTGCTGTCAAGTTCACTTCTACTCATGGGACACGCGTCTACTACCAATGGTGTGCCGTCACGAAGAGACAAGAAGCCATTCGTTTCTGGCATAAACTTGCCAACCAACTCAAGCAACAGATATTTGCTTCAGCCATTGCTTCATGTGATAGTGAGGGTGAGGTTCGCTACAAAAGTAATGCTGTCCCGGGAGGTGACTTCTCAGAGACTTGGATAAGATTGTTCCATAACATGATCAAGAAGGTTGATGCTCAACTTAAAGGACAAGATGCCAATGCTACTCAGCAGGAGAAAGCGGCATCTGCTGCCGAGGAACGTATGTCTGGGAAAGATGGCATCAGTGTTTGGAGAGACTTCTTTCTCCCCATCATCAAGGAAGCTACTGAAGCTCGGGCTGCTGCCGAGGCTCAAGCCAAGAAGGAGGAGGAAGCTGCCAAAGAGGCCGAGGCTGGTAGGTGATTGATTGTCAGTTGATTACATATATTAACTATTGTCTAACACATTATCTCATGTCAAATCTTACAGCCAAGGCTAAAGCGGATGCTGAAGCTCGGGCTGCCGCAGAGGCCGACCTATCTGCCAAGATGAAAGCACAACAATTTGACTTTGTATCTGACAGCAGTAAAGAGGAAGATGACACCCAAGACTTTATTGCTACGTTGAATGCAAACACCAATAAGATATTAGAAGAAGATGAAAAGGAAGTATATGGCATCTTTGAATCTCCCAATGAAGAGACTGCTACTCCCAATGAAGACACTGCTACTCCCGATCTGAGTATGGATGTGAGTGATGACGAGGCTGCTGCCAAAGCCAAGAGTGTCTTGGACTTATTCCCCCCTCCCCAGCCCCCTGAGCCAGCAATGTCTGGAACTAAGAAGAGTAGTAAATCCTCATCTAAGAAGAAGGGAAGTTCATCCAAGCACACTTACGCTAAGGAGATTGAAAATACTCGTTCCCAACGACCAAATACTCGTTCCCAACGAGCTCAGAATGAACCTCAAGCAGTAGAAACACCTAAGGCTGAACGGGCAGAGAAGGTTGGTAGGGCTATGGGTGGAGACGATGAGAAAAGCATGCAGAAGCAGAGGAAGGTCATCTACCAATCAAGCTAACTGAGGGATTAGAATGAAGCCGAAATGTTTGTTGGAGTTTATCAGTCTTGGTACTTATTATTAGTATCAAATAAGACTTTGTTGTGATATGTGGCTGAGTAGATAATATACTTAGTTTATTTTAGATTATGGATGGACATCTTCTACTCGTAATCTTCTACTCTTCTACTTACCATGTGCTCAATAATAGAAAGCAAATCTGTGCAATCATCCTCGTGCCTTGCCTAATCTCCTTTTGCCATCCTAGCTGCGTGTAGTGTAGTGTAGTTGCCGTTGTAGTATCGTAATTAAGACTTTATTTTCATATTTCTGCCCCAGTTGATGTAATATTATGTGGCTTAGTTCGTTGTGTTTTGTTGGTATTATTGAGCCGTAGATCTGGCAGGAGATTCAGAGCAGCCAGCTGCTGGTGAACGTTCCTCCCAATCATCCTCTTCTCATCTACAATCGACATATATAGACTTTGATAAGAGATTAATGATTTGTGAGATAATACCAATCTTTAGAATACAGAATGCATACATTGAAACACATGTCAAGCTCACCTTAAACTCTCTTCACTGGGTACGATAATACAATCTCCTTATCGCCCTAGACCCGCTGTGTTAAGAATGCATGCCAAATAGATGTTAGACCACTAAGCTGCTGGTGTAAGTTTCTGATCACTCTCTCATCTACAATCGACATCTAACGACTTGATATAGAGATTGTTTGTGAGTTAGTAGATATGAAACACTTTTAAACTCTCAATACAGAAGACTATCTGCAGGCAGGGGTCTTAAACCCGCAGATTGTTGGTTATGTCAACCTCGCTCGTATTGATACCAAACTCCTAATAATACTAAACAAACCAATAGCCAATCCCACTAGATATATCGTAAATCGTAGTATGACTGCTACATACCCACTGTGGATTAGTATGTATTACTACGGCTGTGTATTGCATAAATATATATCGATTATTTGTGTGGATGTTTTGCAAATTCGAAGGCTGCTTGTCATAATGATAAGCCCTTTAAAATATGGGTTAGGTATTGTGTGACGGCTAAAGCTTGGATGCTATTAATGTGCATTACTTTGAATATGATAATAATAATAATAATACGAGACAATGTGAAAACTGAGCACAACAAAGGAGACCTAAGGCCTAAGAACCCTAGGAACCTAGGAA